>Ga0315550_1000056_pt1 | contig 63778 bp, 61 predicted proteins | sample SalMarSW160190MG_2_FD_203100 | JGI IMG/M metagenome (GOLD analysis project Ga0315550, IMG submission 203100) | Salt marsh sediment microbial communities from the Plum Island Ecosystem LTER, Massachusetts, United States - Salt Marsh Sediment SW1601-90 ...
CGACATATTCAGGAGGGTGGGATCGTCGAAGGAGGTCTTGACCGTGGCACTTTTTATGGTAAGGATCATGGGAGCGTTTTCGATTTTATAGAAGATGTTCGCCATCTCGTTCATGCTGACCTTCTCGACCTGGACCTGCGCCTCTTCCTCCGTGCCGTATTCCTTCTCCTGCACCCCTGCTGATTTAACCGACTTTACCTTATCGGAGAGGCCGAGGGGCTTGAATACGTCGTCTATCGCCTGGGCGATGCCCTGGACGTTCGTAAGGTTCTTACGGCCCTCTACGGCGTCGACACTGCCCTTGAGAGCAAGGTAATGTTGCTTCAAAGCCATAAGTTCAGTCCTCTCGGAAAGTAAACCCGCATGAGCCTTTTTCGCCGAGGAGTATAGAGTCCACATAACGACGCAGGCGACAACAAGGGCCGCCACTACCGAAAGCGTGATCGTCTGCCTGTCCGCCTTCAGCTTCACGTTTTTCTCTGTTTTGCCGTCAGCGTGAACAGCGTTCCGTTATGAGAAGACGGCCTTGTATCGGATATAGTCACGTCTGTCAAGATGCCTCCCAGTTCGTCCCTGAGTGTCTGGACATCACTCAGAGACCGGCATTCCCCTTTCAGTACGATCACGTCTTTGTCCATGGTTATTTCACTCAGTTTCATGCCGGGCCTGACCCTTGACAGATCGAGCATGGTGTCCAGCGGGGATATGCCTCTAAAGGAATTCTCCTTGTCCTTCAACTGCTTAATATGTGCCTCCAGCTGATAGGTCTCACTCGTAATCCTCTTTTCATGCGGGAAAAGGTTCAAGTAGGTCCTCCGCATTTCGTCCCTGACGGCCCGGTTATTCTTTTCAATAGAGATCGTCATGAAGGACAGGTCGGACAGGAATACGAGCAGCACAAGTATGGCCAGCGTTGCCATCATTTTCAGCGACTTCCTTGTCTTCTCAGTATCGACGGTATAGGCCAGCTCCCCTCTCCTGAGGTTTATGGCCGGATTTCTGACCTCCATGATTGCCCGTTCCATCCGTGCTTTTTCCTCCAGCCCCTCCGGCGTCGTGAGCAGCCTTGTGATCTCGTCTTCAGAGGCCGCCGTTGCGAGGACATGAGACAGTTCGACGGAAGTCACCGCTTTTGGATCAAGACCCGCCGTCTTAAGCCTGTTAAGTATCGTCTTCAGGGTCTCCTTGGGCAGATAAGCCACAAGCACCCTTGACTTGCCGCTGCTCTCTCCCAGGATGCGGGCGTCAAAGACGATGCCGGACGCTCCGCCGAGCACGAGACCGTCCAGCTCGAAGGGCAGCAATTCGCGTATCTTCGAAATGTCGGAGAATGGCAAATCGACGACCCTGAAATTGAGAAGTCCCAGGGGAAGGCTCAGACAGGAATCTTCCGTGCCGGCTGATATGCCCTCCAGATTGAAGGAATAACCTTCGCCGACCGGTCCTGACGCAATCTCCCGGACGGCGGCGCCGTTTTTCCCGAGAAGGTAAACGGTCAGGTTTTCTTCGGTGAGATCGATGAAGGCCGTTCCGCTCATACCCTATGTCCCTCTAAAGATGCGATATCACGTCTCCTTCCAGTATATGACAACGGCGCTTAATCCCGATACTTGGAGGACGCTGTCTATCGTCCTTCTGATGCCCCCGGACTCGGCGGTGGCCGTCACGCTAAAAACGGACCTGTCGGTCGTTATGTAACCGACGAAAGGCCCCATGACAAGGCTTTCGAAGCCCGCCACGTTGCCGATTTCGCCTTTTTGCGCAAACGGCTTAATATTCCTGTATTCTATCACCCTCCGGGCCATCTGTTCATCCACGCCGGGCAGGGACATAAGCACAGGGAGACTTGCGTCGTTTATATTGATAAGTCCCGCTGAGACCGCGCTCCCGTATATTGTAACATAGGGCAAAAGCTGCTCATAAGTCTTCCTGTCGATCCCCGGGATCAGGAGAAGCTCGTCCACGCTGTCGAGATAGGCATTCTTTGCCCCTTTTTCGGAATCGGCGAGTCTCGGCTCGCTGTCAGGATCGATCCAGTCTGCAACCCGGTCGGCTATTGCCGTCGGCAGCTTCAGGTACTGAAGCAGCCTGACAAACTGGGCATATCTATCGTTATTGAGTCCGCCGTTCTGATATATGAGAGTATTGAGATTGAACTTGGCGTTTTCATCCTCTATGCTGAGCGATAAGGTCGTATCAAGGTCGCCGAAGGGGACCTTCTGCGAGATCGCGAAGGCGCCCGGTGTGTTCGTATCCAGCGCCTTTTCGGCTATGACCCTCGCTGCAAGTTTCATGGCGGACCGGGCAGCGAGGGACAGCTGCTGGGAAGTCTGCCAGTTTGAGAGGGACGTGGTGTTCGTGTACACACCATAGGCGAATTCAACGACCATCGCGGTTATGATCGCAACTATCATGAGAGTCAGGACAAGGGCCATACCGTCCCTATTGCGTGCCGGTGCACGGCCGTCAAGACCCGCGTTTCTGCTTGTGAACAGCCTCTTCACAAGGTCCTCCCTATCTTTGGACGCACGGTCTCATAGATGCTGATCGGCCTGTCTTTAATCATGACCGTCATGGTTATTCTGATTTCATCGGGGCCCCTTCCCGTTTCAGTCAGGTCCCAAGTCTTGACCCACTTGTTGCCATCCAGTACCTCGACGGTAAAGGCCCCGACATCTTCCATCAGCTCAACAGGGGCCGTTTCTTTGCTGTCCGACACACTCTTGATCGTCTTGAAAAGCACCAGCTTTTTGTCCTTCTGGTCGACATAGTAACTGATCAGGGACAGCCCCGGAACAAGGGGTGAAAAAGCGGTAAAAGTGAACCGCGACGTCTCCTTGCCGAAAATGTCCCTGTCCTCCACCTTGAAGGTCGAGTATTTCTTTCCCGTCAGCAGGGAGTCCGTTTCCCTAACGATGGTGTCCATGAACATCCTGCATTCGCGCAGCTTCAGAATTGAGTCGTCCATGCCGTCCAGTGCCCTGTGCGCCATGAAGAACGTGCTGTAAACCGCTCCGAGGACGATCGAGAGGAGGACCACGGAAACCAGCAGTTCGATGAGGGTGAAGCCCTTTTCAGAGACCTTTGTAAGTTCCATTGTCAGTTCCGCTGTTCGCTCCATTGGTGCTTCCTATGAAGTCGGCAAGTTCCAGGTGTTCATCGCCCCTGCTGACCGTGACCGATACCTCGGATATCCCGGGAAAGGGCGAGCCTTTGACCACGGCGGCAAAGCTGTAGTCCGAGTAAGGCTTCGGGAAGGCCCCGGAAGAGGCTTCGGGATTCGCCTCGACCTCTTCAATCTTGTCCCTTGCCAGTAATGTGGCGACCGTAACGAACTGATGGCGTCCCGCGATACCCAGGTTATAATTCAGCGTATAAAGCAGGGTTACGAGCAGCCCGCCGATAATGGCCAGGGCGATCATTATCTCAAGCAGGGTAAAGCCGCCGTTCCGCTTATGTCCCATTTCGCTTTATCTCCGCCCTTCCGCTTATGGGATTGAACGTCACCGTCATCCCGCCGTCTTTGTTTCGTAAGTGTACCGCAACGTTTTCCGAAAGGCCGAGGGGCCCGAAGAACACAGTGACCGTCCCCTCCGTGACATCGCCCTTCGAAGGGAGGGTGACGCCCGCCAGACTTCCCACGTCTTCAGCCTTTTTGCCGTCAGGGCCCGTCCACGTGATTCTGTGTCCCTGGAGGTCAAAGGTCAACGGATAGGTATCTTTCGTGTATATAGCGCTATCATTCAGGTACCTGAGCAGCGAGGCCGTTTTTCTCGCGTCCGCGTCCAGCCTGCGTTGGCTTGACCCGTAAAAAGAGGGGATAACCATTGCAGCGAAGAGGGAAATTATAAAGAGGGCGACGACCATTTCAAGAAGGGTGAACCCCGCCTGTACGGGGGCGAGATCCGCTATGGCCTGCCCGGGCCTGCACATGGAGGGAGTGTGAAACCGGCGGTGGCTCACCGCATTGCCCCTCCCGGGAGGTCAGCGGTCCGTGAAGTTACATATCCCAATTTGTAATGTCCGCGTCGCTGCCGTCCCCACCTTCCTTTCCGTCTGCCCCGTAACTCAGGATGTCGTAGTCACCGTGGATCCCCGGACAGACGTAAACATAGGCATTGCCCCAGGGATCGAGCGGTATCCTGTTTTTTTCGAGATATCCACCCTCCCTGTACTTGTTGGGAATTCTCCCCGTCGTCGGTTTTTCTATGAGCGCCTCCAGGCCCTGCTGGGTGTCGGGGTAAAAGCCGTTGTCGATCTTGAACAGTTTGAGGGCCGTCTCGAAGTTCTTTATCTGCAACTGTGCATCGACCTTCTTGGCTTCGTCCGTTCTGCCCATTATTTTGGGGGCCACAATGGCGACGAGCAGGCTGAGGATAAAGACTACAACTATGATTTCAAGCAGGGTAAACCCGCGCTTTCCGGAAGCCTTCGTTGCTTTCCGCAATCTACTGTCCAGCTTCTTCTTTCCCATTTTTCCTCCGATAATCATTTGCTTCATTTTGTTTTCCATGATTTCATCCGCAGTGTCTACTTTACCAACTGGTTGAGCTCGAACATCGGCAGCAGGACCGCAAGCACGATGAAGCCGACTACCAGGCCCATCAGCAGGATCATCAGCGGCTCCAGCAACGCGAGGGCCTTTTGCACCCTCCGCTCGAACTCTTCTTCGTATGAATCGGCCGCCTTGTTCAGTATCTCGACAAGGGTGCCGCTCCTTTCCCCGGTCGAGATCAACTGGAGGAGGACCGAGGGGAACTTTTCGAGCGAGGACGAAAGTCTTCCGCCCTCCGCGACCCTTTCGGCGGCCCGCAATATCCTTTCCCCGAGAACGGCATTGCCTATGGAGTTAGCCGAAAGCTCCAGTGACCTGAGCATGGGAAGGCCGCCCTCGAGGAGGAAACCCAGCGTCCTCGTAAACCGCCCGAAATAGAGGCTCTGCATCACATTGCCCGGCAGTCTGAGCTTGATCCCGTCCACAAACCTCCGGTTGCGCCTCTGGAGTCTCCTTGCCCCCAGGAAGCAGGCCGTAGCCGCTATGATAATGGCCCACCAGTAATTGACGAAGAGATTGCTTACCCAGATGAGGATCACCGTAACGAGCGGGAGCGCCGCCCGGGCGTTTTCAAAAATCTTGACTATCTTGGGCACGACAAAGGTGAAAAGGAACGACATTATGACGATTCCGACGGAAGTCATGAATATGGGGTAGATCATCGCAGTCCGAACCTTTGACGCTATGGTAGCCTGTTTTTCGAGGAAGTCGGCCAGCCTCACAAGTATCTTGTCGACCGTTCCGCTTTGTTCGCCCGCTGCGACCATGTTGACGAAAAAGTCGGGGAAGACCTTCGGATGGTCCTCAAGCGCCCTCGACAGGCTGGCCCCGCCGGATACCCTGTCGCGTATGCCCACAAGGAGGCCCTTCCAGACCCCGCTGTTTTCTTCGGACAGCGCCCTAAGTGAATCGATCAGCGGCACCCCCGAGGCCAGCAGCGTCGAAAGCTGGCGCGTCATATAGGGAAGGAGCGTATGGTCGTAACGGTCTGCGAACCATCCCTTCTCCTTCCGGCTGTATTCGTTGACGTCCTTAGGATAAATACCCAGCGCCTTGATGCTGATAACGGCATCCTGAAGGCCGTCTGCTTCGACAGTGCCGGAGGTCTGAGAGCCGTCCGGCCTGTATCCTCTATATTGAAATATGGGCATGGGCTGAATCCGGGGTTCCCTCCGCTATGCCTCCGTGACATCTTTCTGCGTGACCCTGAGCACTTCCTCGACTGTGGTGAGGCCGGTGACGGCCTTTTCAAAACCGTCCAGCCTCAACGTCTTCATGCCGTTCGATGCGGCGGCGTTCTTTATATATTTGGCGTCAGCCTTGTCCGCGATCATCTGTCTTATCTTGTCGTCTATAACGAGCAACTCGAAAATCCCGGCCCTTCCGAGGTACCCCCTGCCGCCGCAGGTGTCGCAGCCGGTACCGCGGTAAAGGGAAAGCGGAGCCGCCGGCCCCGGGAGAGTCAGTCCTGAAAGATAGGACCTTTCCGTATCGGTCGGCTCGTAGGACTCCTTGCAGTGTGGACAGACCGTCCTTACAAGCCGCTGTGCAAGCACCCCGATAAGAGAGGATGCGACCAGGAAAGGTTCTATCCCCATTTCGACGAGTCTCACTATGGCCGAGGCAGCGTCGTTCGTATGCAGAGTACTTAGTACGAGGTGTCCCGTGAGAGATGCCTGGATCGCGATTTCGGCCGTCTCGGCGTCCCTTATCTCCCCCACCATGATCACGTCCGGGTCCTGCCTCAGGATCGACCTCAACCCCGATGCGAATTTAAGGCCGATCTTCGGGTTTACGTTTATCTGGCCGATACCCTTCAACTGATATTCCACGGGGTCCTCGACGGTAATGATATTCTTTTCCTCCGTATGGACCCTGTTCAGCGCCGCGTAAAGGGTCGTCGTCTTGCCGCTTCCTGTCGGGCCGGTCACCAGTATGATCCCGTTTGTCCTGTTCAGTAGTTCCTCCATGTGCTGTTCGTCCCCGCGGCTCAGGCCGACTTCCCACAACCCCAACAGGCCCTGCTTTCTGTCCAGAAGTCTCAAAACCGCCCTCTCACCGTATGTAGTCGGGATAATTGACACCCTTATATCGATGTCCCTTCCCCCTATAAGCAGGCGTATCCGTCCGTCCTGGGGCAGTCTCTTCTCGCCTATATCCAGTGTCGCCATGATCTTGAGACGGCTTATGAGGGCGTCCTGGATGATCTTTGGAGGGGACAGTACCCGGCGAAGGATCCCGTCCACCCGCATTCTGATATCGAGTTCCTTTTCGTAAGGTTCGATATGTATGTCGCTGGCCCTTTCCTTCACAGCCTGCTGAAGGATGGCGTTCAGGAGCCTTATGATCGGCGCCTCACCCGTAAGTTCCAGAATGTCCTTCGGTTTCTCGAACTCCGTCGCCACCGATGAGAGGTCCTCGCCGGCGATGTTGTCCATCACCTCCTCGGCGGAGCCTATCTGGCCGTAAAACCTGTTGATGGCATCAATAATTACGCCCGCAGCGGACGTCATCGGAACGGCCCGGAGACCGAAATGCTTCGCAAGTTCGTGCAGGGCCAGCAGCCCCCTCTCGTCAGCCACGGCCGCCGACAGACACCCGTCGCGCCTTCGGAGGGGCATGATCATGTTGCCCTTTGCAAATGAGAGGGGAATTTCCTTGACAAGGGAATGCTCTACGTCTTCGTCTCTTATGAAGTCGATTGCTTCCATACTATCCTGGAACATGAGGGCAGCATGGCCCCCGAAAAAATAAAGCAGAAGCGCTTTGCGTCTTATTGTACAGGATTTCCATGTGCGGTGAAAAGTCGGGGTCCGATGACCGTCTCCTGCCTGGCTACCTCATCATCTTCATGACGTAATTCGGTTCTGCGTTCTCAACTTCCGGCATTGCCCGGTAATCTTCAACGGCCTTTTCGACGGACTTCCCTTCTTTCAGCTTTATCTGGTAGGTGTCCAGATTTTCGAGATATCTCAGTACCGAGTCACCCTGACCGGAGATGATTGTCTGTGCCCGGTCCTTCGGCACCCCTTTTTTGAACTTGACGATCAACTCACCCTCAGCAAACTGCTGGTTTGCCGCCGCGAACTCCTTCTGCTTCTCCATGGTTATCTTCGCCAGCTTTTCAGGCCCCTGAACGACATGCGGGCTCAGGAAAACGATCAGGTTTGTCTTGTTTTTTGTAATGTTTTTTCTCTTGAAGAGCCAGCCCAGGATCGGGATGTCGCCCAGGATCGGCATTTTTGTGACGGTCTCCTCGTCGTTGGTCGACATCAGTCCGCCGATGACGACGGTCTGGTCGTCCCTGACAACAACCGTTGTTTTTGTCGAACGCTTTGTAATCGTCGGCCCGACGGTGGCGGTCAGGGCATCGGACTGGTTTTTTACCGAGGAAATCTCCTCATAGATGTCGAGCTTTACATGGTCCCCGGCCGTGATGTGAGGGGTGATCTTCAGGATTATGCCGACATCCTGCCTCTGGATTGAATTGACAACGCCCGCCACGGCACCGCCGGAAGAGGTGACGCCGAGGGCTGACGTCGTCTGGCTCTGCGTGATAAACGGCACATTCTCGCCTACGAGAATCTCGGCCTCCTTGTTGTCCGACGTCAGTATCTGCGGAGTCGAAAGGACGTTTACAGTGTCCCTGAACTCGTTCAGACTGAAAAGGGCGGCGAAGCCGGGAACGGTGAGAGTGTTCGTACTGACCGTTCCGTCGCTGTTTACGGAAGTCAGAGGGACATTGAGAAAGTTGCCGAGGCCGCCGACGCTGGCGCCCTCAAGGCCCTGCAGGATATTCTGAAAGGCCGTCTGGTCTATTGTTCCGAAGCCGCCTATGGCAATAGGCTTTCCACCTTTTGTGGCCGCCGCCCTCCATTGCGAGCCGAGGCTCCTGAGCTTGTCCATGGACGCCTCGACTATCATGGCCTCGACATATACCTGCTTTCTCCTCCTGTCCAGTTTCTTCAGGATCTCCGATATATTCTGGTAGTCCGCCGGCGAGGCGACGATGACAAGCGAATTGGTTGCCTTGTCGGGCGTGACCGTTATCCCTCCGGGCGCTTCGAAGGGGGTCACCGGAGCGCCTCCCGTGCCCCGCCTTGCAGGCTGAGCCTCTGTCCCCCTTATCATCCCCTGCAACACCTTGGCCAGGTCTTCCGCGTCTGCATTTTCGAGGAAATAAACATTTATCCTGCCCTGGGCCTCGGGGGCCGGCACATCTATCAGTCCGATCAATTCCTTCATCGCTTCCCTCTCGGCCTTGTCCCCGAAGAGTATCACCGCGTTGAGCCGCGTGTCCGCTACCGCCTTGGCCTCGGGCGAGTTGGAGGGTCTCGCGGGTACTATCCGCCTTCCCTTCTTGCTGATCCCCTCATTGATGATCTTTGCAACGGCGTCGGCGCTGGCATTTTTCAGAATTACCATCTCCGGCTTGTCTGCCGTCGAAGGCTTGTCTATCAGCTGGGAGAGGGACACTATCTTCTCGACGTTCAGGCCCGAGTCTACGACTAGGAGGAGATTGCCGGGACCGAAAGTGGATATGAGCCCGTCCCTGGAGACGAGGGGCTGAAGAAATTTCAGCGCGTCGTCGGCCGGGATGTACTTAAATGTGATGACTCTGGCGATATAGCTTGCATTGACGGGAGAGGCGGCCGTAGCTATCTGCAGACCCTGCTGTTTGGCCTCTATGGAGGGGATGATCTTGTAAGCGTCGACGCCGGACGGTACCACCGTGAACCCCTTGATCTCAAGAACTGCGGTGAACAGGTTGTATGCCTGATCGATGGACAGCTTTGTGGGGGCGATTATGGTTATCTTTCCCTTGACCTTGTCGTCGAAGATAAAATTCTTGCCCGTGATGTCGCTGATGAACTTGGTTACCACCGGAAGATCGACATCAACAAAATTGAATGTCACCGCATTCGACTTTTTCGCTTCGGCGACGGCGTTTTCCACTTTTTTCGTCTTTCTTGCCTCGGCAAAGGAATTGTCGACCTTTACGGTCTGGCAGAGCACCGTCACGACAGTCAGTATACATGCCAGAAAGGGATACCGGATTCGCATAAGCCTTTTCATGATTAAGTATATTATTAAAAATACCCGGTAAGGTCAATATATTCCGTTCAAGCCGCTCAATCCTTCAGTTACGGGTTGTAAAAAGAAGTCTGAAGAAGACCTCCGGACCCGCCTGGCCGCCGGCGCGCGTTGATTGCCGGAATGACAGGCACTCTCATGCCCCGGCTCCTCTTCATTGCGGCCCTGATCCCCCTGGGCGCTGCCGGCGACACGTAAACCCACCTAGTGTCCGGCGGTATTAAGTGTCGGAATGACCGGAGGAGCTACCTGATCTGGTAGGTGAGCGTCATCCTGGACCCATGCCGGATAATGTCCAGTTGTGCCCTGTCGATCCCCTTGAGTGCGTTAAATGCCTGGAGGGCGGCCTCGGGGTTGGATATGTTGTATTGGTTGATCCGCAGAAGAACATCCCCGTTCCGGAGGCCCAGGCTCGCATAAATTCCCCCCGGCTTTACCTCTCTCAGTGTAAAGCCCTGCTGTACGCCTCCGACGATATTGGGTACGAAGCGGGCGTCGGTCAGGAGCTGGTCGGGTTTGGCAATTGCCTGAAGCACCTTCCGCTGATCGACGACGTATGTCGACTGGCCCGTCCTTCTTCCGAAAGAACCTCGGGACATGACGGGAGAGTAATTCGTTTTGATCTCCTTTACCGCTATGATATCTGCCAGGGGGATATCCGTTTTCCCGCCGTGAGAAGAAACGATCACGCGGTCTTTTTCGACCTTGTCGAGTGTCCCAAGGCCGTAAACCTCCTCTCCCACCCTGAAGATCTGCTGACTTCCGGTCTTGTCTGCAAAGACCGCATAGCTCAGTTCCCTCCGTCCGGCGACCGTGCCGACTAGAGACACATCCGATCGGGATGCAGCCGGACCCTTGCCCGCGGCGGACAGGAGCGTCAGCTCGCCGGCGGGAAAACCGAAAGGGTTATTCTTCAGGATGCCCGAATAGTCCAACAGACTGTGTCGCATACCGGGGAAGGCCTTTTTTTCATGGACTACGGCCTTTGTTCCCGGGGTGAACACTACCGATACCACATGCCTCACGAAAGACAGAACTGCAAGGGTCAGAATCACTGCCAGTGTGATGTTGACTGCGAGGAGAGTGTTCTGTTTCTTCGCAATATGGGCCAGACTTGATGTCTTCATAAGAATCTTGACGATTGTCTAAACTTAACAGAGAAAGCAAAAAATGTCAAAAGAGGCGGCGAAAATATCCCCTGGGGCTGCAAAAAAAATGTTGCGGCCCTTTTTATGCCGTGTTAACATTGGGTTGATTCGTCCCTGGAAGCCGGGAGGGGCCGTTTTGAGCTTTTATCGGGGTTAATATATCGGCCGGCCCCGGTTTCGGTGCGATGGAGCCATGAGAATTGAATGAAAGGAGGCATGGCATTATGTACCAGAAGTATTAAGGTGAGAAAAGAGGGTGTTCGCATACCGCATATAATCCACATAATCTTAAATAAGACTGATGAAAGGAGGGGTTAGATGAGGAAGATCTTCCGGTGGTCATTTTTTCTTGCCGCGGTCGGTTTGTCCGTTCTCCTTACCATGCCGAAGGCCGAAGCCGGACCGTTGCAGCTGAACACATCGACCCAGTTCTTGTGGGGCGACGACCTGCTCGGCGAAAGCCAGGCGATCATGGCCCAGTACCTGAGGTTCACCTATAAGGAAGAGGGAAAGAACTTCTCGCTGACGGGTTACGGGCGGTTGTGGCAGGACCTGGGGACACCGCGTGTCCGGAGCGACGACTTCGAAGGGAGGCTGTATTATCTATATCTGGATTATAAACCGCTTGACAATGTCGCTTTTCGCCTTGGCAGGCAATTCGTGAATTTTTCGGCCGGGTCATCCATCATGGACGGTGTGACCCTGAACGTGGACAACCTCGGTCCCGTCGGGATAACGCTGGCGGGCGGGAGAGACGTGGTATATTCTCTCGACTCGGAATATTCGAGCTCCAACAATTACGTCATAGGACTTGACGTTCACCTCCAGGGGGTCAGGTCCACCCAGGCCGGTATAAGCTATGTCAGGAAATATGTCGAAGGGTATCTGGCCAGAGAAGAATTCGGCCTGAACTTCAGGTACTTCTACAAGTGGATAAGCCCTTATGCGGAGATACGGTATGACAGGCTGTCCGAAACATTCGATGAACAGACCGCGGGAGTGGACATTTTCCCCTTCACCAGCCTGATGATCAAGGGCGAGTATTACCAGTCATATCCCACATTCGACGCGACTTCCATCTACAGCGTATTTGCCGTTGACAGGTACCGCGAATACCTGGTGAGGGCCGAATACAGCGGCCTCCCGATACCCGTTACGGTCTTCGCATCCTTCACGAGACAGGTATACCAGGAGGCGACGGACGCGTCGGTTTACTCTGCCGGGGCAAGGGCCTATCCTTTGGACAATCTGACCGTGAATGCGTCTTACAATTACAGGGACGGCTACAGCGGTTTTGACGGCGTTACGGGCGACTCGAATGGAAGGCTCTCGGGCTTTGAGTTCTATGGCAATTACCGGTTCATGAAAGACCTTGCCATGTTTGCCGGGGTCCAGTACGACACTTACAACAGGCCGGAGTTGAACGGCAACAATTATGCTACGCGGTACTGGGGCGGCGGTCAGTGGACTGCGAACAAGAACGTCTCGGTAAGTGCCAGGATCGAAAGCAATATCAATGAGAACTTCGACCACTTGACCCTTGGAAGGGTCACCCTTGACTGGAAACTGTAGGAAAGGAGGGAAAATGTTAAGAAAGACGCACATACTCGTTGTACTGATCAGCGTATTCGGTTTTGCCGTCGCCGCTTGGGCACTTACTCCGCACCAGGATTTCAAGAGCCTCAGCTTTAAGGAGTGCAACGCCTGCCATAAGTCAAACGGCGTCGCCTTTACCCATGATGAATCGTGGACGACGGAACACCGGCTGTACGCGGAAAGACGCCCGAACAACTGCAAGGACTGCCATCAGCAGTCTTTCTGCCTTGACTGCCATACAGGCGGTGAGATAAACCAGAATCTTGCCCTTAATAAATCGAATTTCGGCGTTGACTACAAGCCGAAATCTCACAGGACCGACTTCATGGAGATACACCCGATCAAGGCCCGCGAGGACCCGAGGGCATGTTATCGCTGCCACAATGCCGAGAGGTTCTGCGCCGAATGCCACAACAAGTTCAAACCCGACGATGTCGCGCCGGTATCGCACAGGGAGCAGTTCAGCAGCATAAAACTCTCCTCCATAGGGCCGGAACATGCGCAGTTCAATCCGTCGCAGTGCCGGACCTGTCATCTCAGCGGGGTCTTTCCCGCCACTTCCTGGGCTTCGGCACACGCGAGGGAAGCCAGGAGGAACCTTTCGTCATGCCAGACATGCCATCCAAACGGAGATGTCTGCATGAAATGCCACAGTGCCGAGACCGGATTGAGGATAAATCCCCATCCGAGGAACTGGGGTTCTATCAGCAACAACTTCGGGCGTGCCGTCGACAACAGGACATGTCTGAGATGCCACAGGACCATACCATGAAAAACAATCATAGTCGATAAGGAGAGGAGGAGAACATATGATGCTGAGAAAACTAAAGAAGGAGGGAGATATGTTGAGAAGGCCTCGGTTTATCATAGCTTTGATATTGCTTGTCATTGCATCCCTTGCCCTTGGCGGCTGCGGCAGCGGCAAGAAGGAAGGTGCAGTCCAGGCTACCACGGTTGATCTGGCCAATGCCGTGAAACTGGGCAATTCCAATTGTCTGCAGTGCCACAATGCCGGCAAAGACCTGACCATGCTCAATGACCTCGATACACGGACCATCGGCGTTGTCTATGAAGATTCGGTGCACTTCAACCCGCTGTTCAATCCGAATGCGAACGGTGAGGTCCAGTGCGAAGACTGCCACGGCGGAGGACAGTTCCATTGGGGGACGGGTCCGCTGGCAAATCCAGTTCCGGACTGGACGGTCTGCATACAGTGCCACACGGCTGCCCACGGGCCTGATTTCCCGAACGATTTCCCGCAGACGGTCCACGCCAACACGGACATGCGGCCCGACAGGTTCTTCTTCCAGGGTGATGCATCCGGACAGGCACAGGCCGAAAGCCGCGGGGTCCCCGAGGTTATGCCTGACAACACGCCCGTTACGCACGCACAGCACATAGAGGAATGTTCCGCCTGCCACGACTCCAACCAGCGGTTTGTTTACGACAATGCGGGCAATCTGGTAAAGCCAGATCCCAACAACATGCCTAACCCGACCGTCTCCTGTGCGAACTGCCATGACGCCCATCAGACCGGCAAGATAGTCCTTGTACCGACAAGGCCTGCGGGTTCAAACCCCCAGGGGAACGTGATCTACCCCATCTTCAGAAAAGAGCAGATTCCCCAAAAGGACCGGATTGTGCGCACAGGACCTTGGGTGAGGCCGATCATCTATCAGCCCAACGGCGCTGTCCAGCCAGACGGCTCAGTGGACAGGTCCAAGGTTAAGGACAAAAACAACGAACTCAGTGTCGAGCTTGTCTGCGCAGCCTGCCATACAAAAGGAGAGTACAAATACAGCCAGCAGCCGACACATCAGATTGGCGTATATTCGCAGTGGCTGAACTCGGGCCACGCTACACGGGACGATCCTGCATTCGCAGAATTCTCGGCCAATCCTCCTGCCTACACAAACCCTGATACGGGCATAACTTACTCTCTCGGCCGTCACTATACCTCCTATCCCGTCGACATGTCGTTGAGCACGTTCGGCGCTACGGCAAACACGACACAGAACGCGGGCAACAATGTCTATGCATGTTTCCACTGCCACAACGGCCTTGGTACTCTCGTATGGCAGGCCGACCAGCAGGGAACACCCGGTGCGGCCATCATCTTCGGCGACGAACCGGTCATGTGCATAACCTGCCATACGCCCCATTCTCAGCCGTCGGGCACGGAATTCATGCTCCGTGTACCCAAGAAGATGACCCAGTACTCGGGAGCTGTTACGATTGACGGAAACTACTTCCTTGACGGGACCCCCATTCCGTCCATAGATAAGACGGGAAATGCGACTATCTGCATCTTCTGCCACCAGGGAAGAGAGAGCGGCCTGACCCTTTATGCCACAAAGCTGGCACCAGGCAAGGACATCACAGGTAACTTCTTCAATCCTCACTATCTTGGAACGGCGGCCATGATGTGGGGAGTCAATGCCTATGAGTACCCTGGCAAGTCCTACAGCGTCAATGAGGCCCACCAGGGCGAGAATTGCGAGGGATGCCATATGGACAACGCCACTGATGACAATCTGAACGGCGGCCATACCTGGTGGCCGAACGTGGCGACCTGCAACATGGACTCTTGCCACGGAGGTTTCGGGCCTATTGCGGCCGACCCCACCTCGGACAATGGACCGGCGAGCCCGGATGTCGACACTTACAGGGCCAGTTTCGATACTCACAACTATACCGGGGAGACAGGCGGAGAAAATCTATCCATAGCTGTGTCGATCCAGCATCTGGAGAAGATGGTCATCGACCTGCTTGCGGACAGAGGGATTTACTATGATGATCTCTCCTATCCCTACTTCTTCTCCGATGCAGCTCATACTACTCCATTTACCGCATGGACTCCAGCCGCGTACGAGGCGGCCTTCAACATCTCTTACATCGTCAAGGGCCTCCCGTCGGGAGCCGAATCGCAGGTTGACGTCCCGAATGCCTCTGCTGCGGTCCACAACTACAAGTACGCCATCCAGCTTCTACAGGATAGTTATCAGGACCTGAACGGTGCACCTGTCCCAAAGGCATACAGGCCGGTGGGTACGCGTCCAGCCAGGGACTATCCGACACTCATGAGCCAGTTCCAGTAAATCTGCGCATTTGTCCTGTAAGGCCCCGGAGAGATCCGGGGCCTTTTTTTTGACGGGACAAAATAACCGGTCTCGCGCAAAGACCGCGCTTCATATATTTTCGACATTAACGGAGATCAACATTTTGTAACATGCTTATCCGGTTAATACAGAATTCTTCTTATCTGTCATTCCGGCTTGCCCGGAATCTTTCTTTGTTTTCGGAAGGATTCCCGACCTGCCTGCCGGCCGGCAGGCGCGCTTCACTTGCGGGAATGACAACGTGCTGTATAAACCGGATAAGCATATTTTATAATAAAAACGATGAAAGACATGCTGGGGAGACAGGACCTTATGCAGGCCGGGGAGGCCCTCGGCCTTATTCTGAAACTCCTGCCGCTTAAAGTCCCCCGGGAGGTCTTTTTGCCCGTTGAAGAGACACTGGGAATGGTGACTTCCAGGGACATTGTTTCTCCCGAGGACCTTCCGGCATTTGCGCGTTCTACCGTAGACGGCTACGCTGTCAGGGCGGCGGACACATTCGGGGCATCGGAGGCGGCACCTGCGTACGTGAATCTTTCCGGAGAAATCTTCATGGGTGAGAAGCCCGGCTTTGTACTGATGAAGGGATCGGCCTGTAAAATGCCGACCGGCGGGATGCTGCCTGACGGGGCTGACGCCGTCGTGATGTTCGAGCATGTCCAGCCTGTCGACAAGACCATGATAGAAGTTTTGAGGCCCGCTGCTCCCGGTGAAAATGTTATCCAGGCAGGCGAGGACGTGAAAAAGGGTGCGACGGTCATCGCGGGGGGACACAGGCTGAGACCTCAGGACATCGGGGCCTGCGCGGGCATAGGCATTACAGAAGTCCATGTATATGAGCGGCCCGCGGTTTCTATCATATCGACGGGTGATGAGATCATGCCGGCAGGGTCCTCTCTGGAGGCCGGGCAGGTGAGGGACATCAATTCCTGCGTGCTTTCCGGCATGATTTCGGAGGCCGGGTGCCTTCCCCGGAAGAAGGGTATCTTCAGGGACGAGTATGACATGATACGCGCCGTTGTCGAGAGCTCTATGGGTGATTCCGATGTCATCCTGCTTACGGGAGGCACCTCCGTGGGGATAAAGGACATGATTGCGAGGGTTATTGACGATATAGGAAATCCGGGCGTGGTGTTCCACGGGGTTTCGCTGAAACCGGGAAAACCGATGATCGGCGGCATTGTTGAAGGTATACCGGTTTTCGGTTTGCCCGGACATCCTGCGGCAGTGGGCGTTTGTTTCGACGTCTTTGTCCGGCCTGTCCTGAAAGTCCTGACGGGGTGCAGGGATAAATTGGTCGCATATCGTACTACGCCGGTAAAGGCCAGGCTTTCGAAGAACGTGGCGTCGGCCCAGGGGCGGGAGGAGCACGTCAGGGTATCCATCGAGGAAAAGGAAGACGGTCTCTGGGCGATACCTGTCCTCGGCAAGTCCGGGCTGATTACCACCCTGGTGAAAGCGGACGGCACCTTCGTGATCCCGATAAACAAGAACGGGATTGAAACGGGCGAGGTCGTCGATGTGAGGCTTTTTTGAAGCGGTGAAGATCGCACTTTTTACGAGAACCGGTTTCCATCATACCTATTTCATAAACAGGCTGCAGGAAGAGTTCGAGATCGCATGCGTGGCAAGGGAGGAGTATCCCGAAGAAGGCGGGGGAGAGACCGGGCATGCCTCAACGTCAAGAGACAGCATTGCGGGTAACGGAACGGACCGGACAGGTGACGCGCTCTTTCTTGAAAGGTTTCATGCCGCCTATTCCGCAGGTTTCAGGTACCATCCGGTCCTCAGGGAATATCTGAAATCACCCTTTGACGTAGTTCTAAAGCAACCGGGGACGGAATATGTCAACGTGGGCTGCGGCGAGATCAACAGCAGTGATTTTATTTCATTCCTCCGTGGCGTGAGACCCGATGTGGTTGCGGTGCTGGGAAGCAGCGTAATAAAGCCTTCTGTTATTTCCGTGCCGTCTCATGCCATGATCAACCTCCATTCCGGACTGTCTCCCTATTACAGGGGAACGTGGAGCTACGGCTGGCCCATAGTCAACGGTGAACCGGAATATATCGGGGGTACCGTACATCATGTCAATCCCGGCATCGATACGGGAGATGTGATTTACCAGACGAGGCCGGTCTTTACGGACAACGACGACCTGAATTCCATTTTTCTGAAGGTGGTCTCCGAAGGCGTGGAACTGGTGGCCCGGGCACTTGGAGAAATCCGGGATTCGGGGACTGTGGATTCTTGGAGACAGCCGGAAAATACCGGAAGACTCTATCGCACGAAAGACCTTACCGCCGACGCGGCCAGAACCTGTCTGTCGAACCTCGAAAACGGAATTATCCGGAAATATAATGCCGCCAGGACGGAACGGGATTCCGGAGTGTCTCTTTATGGGTATGTTCCTCCGAAAATATATGTATGATAATGTCGAATGAGTATCTTATTCTCCTCTTTCATTCGATAGATGACCGGTCTGTCTTATCGTTGAGAGACCTGGGGAATATTTTGCCGGGGGTTTTCGAAAAGACCGTTGTCGCGCTGAAAAAGGAGTTCGACATTATCAGTCTGGAAGATACGGTCCGGTGCATCTCCGGAGGGACGCGGGGACCTGCAAGGCCGCTGGCGATCACATTCGACGACGGGTCGAGGTCTTATGTTTCCAGTGCGGTGCCGGTCATGGAGTCGCACGGCATCCCTTCGACATGCTTTCTCATTACGGACTGCGTGGATGACAGGGCGATTTACTGGCGTTATCTCTATAACTACTGCGCCCACGCCGGTTGGGCCAGGGAGCTTGAGGGGCTGATAACAGAGGAGTATGAAGTCCCGGCGGCGGAAGGAGGGATAATACGCTTTACCAGGAACAATTTCAGCAAAAAAAGGACGGAACGCATTGTTGAAAGAATTCTGGGACACATGATTGCCGGGGAGGAATACAGGGAGAGGGAAGGGCGGCTCTTTTTGTCGTTCCAGGATATAGAAAGCATGAAGGGGAATCCGCTGGTGAGTTTCGGCATACATACCCGCTCGCATCCTGTCATGACGGGACTGACTGATGAGGAGATAGGCGACGAAATATCGGGGAGCCTCGATTTCTACGGGAGATGGATCGGGGATGATGTCCCGATGTTCAGCGTCCCCTTCGGAAGACTTTACATGGACTATGATGAGAGGACAGTGAACATCGCACGCGAACTCTCGGTCCCGTTCGTCCTTTCGGCGTACGGCGGCGGCAACGGCGTGGGACAGCCGCCCTTCAATGTCCGAAGGATACCCGTTGACGGCAGGATGCTCGAAGCCGGAACGGAAAATTTTCTGAGTGTGATAAAGGAGGCCGCGGTCCCTCCGGAATATCTCGGGAGAGAGGAGAGATTAAAGGAGAGGATCAGCGGGAGTCAGTGAGAGTCATGCGCAGGGTATATCCAGACGCCCGCCCGCCGGGCTCCCCGGGACATAACTTGACAAAAGGCCTTTTTTTCATGTTAAATCAATGGTATTCTTTAGCGTAATCGGTCACTTAGGCTCGTAGCTCAGGGGGAGAGCGCTACCTTGACACGGTAGAGGTCGGCGGTTCGAAACCGCCCGGGCCTACCATAAAAATCAATGGCTTACGAGATTTGTAAGCCATTGATTTTGTCTCCAAGACTGTCCCCAGACTAGACAGAAACCAGGGACACATCCCATATTATTGTTGACTTCTAATGCCAAGTATCACTAGACTCTTCAATGCCAAGGATCGCTCGTGCCGTTGCGACTGAATTTCCACACCATATTGTTCAGCGCGGCAACAACAGACAGAATGTTTTTGTTAGCCCCGAAGACAGAGAAAAATATCGTTTTCTCCTGAGGAAGTATTCAGTGAAGTGGGAATCGCCTATTCTGGTCTATTGCTTCATGACCAACCATATTCACCTTCTGGCCAGGCCGCTCAGAGAGGAATCGCTGCACAAGATGATGCAGGGCGTAACACTCTGCTATACACAATATTTCAATAAAACCTATGGCAGAACAGGCAGATTGTGGGAGAGCCGGTTTTATTCCTGCGCTGTGCAGCAGGAGCATTACTTATGGGCCGTTGCGCGTTATATCGAGCAAAATCCCGTGAGAGCAGGAATGACCGAACATGCTGAAGATTATCCTTACTCAAGTGCGAAGGCCCATGTGCAAGGGGCGAAAGACGAGCTTCTTAATGAGGAACTATTCACTCAGGATTTGAGGCACGATTATATCTCCCTGCTCAGATCCGACATTCCCGAAAAAGATCTCACAGCTATCCGATATACTGCGAGAACCGGCCGACCATATGGCAGCGAAAGCTTTGCGGATATGGTGGGGCGGACTCTTAACAGGCGGCTGACCCCTGGACGGGCCGGGAGACCAAGAAAACAATCGTGATTATCCTGAAAATATGGGATGTGTCCCTGGTTTTCCTATCTCGAAATGTCACTGACCCGGCTTTGCACTGATGTTCAGGCGGATATCGTAACAGGCTGTTCCACGATTTAGCGATATTGAAATCGCCGGAAACTGTGAACTTTCGGGAACGAGGCCGCTGTCAAAATGCATGAGGTCCCCTTTGTCAATGCTGATTTCGAGGATAAGCTGATGCATCGCTGCAAACTCACCGCCCACCTTATATATTCCGAATCCGGTGATTGTGTGAAGCACGGTACCGTCGGGACCGATAACGGTCCAGGAGATATCATCGAGACTGAATCTGCTGAACAACGGGTCAGGATTCAGCTGGATCAGATCGAAAGTACCCGTAATTTGCTGGCCGATCGTTATCGGACACAGGCAGGGACTGACGCATCCTTCCTGATAGTTCGATGATGAAGCAAGTTCATAGGACGTGGTATTAGCAGTCTTTTGCCCGAGGCCTATCAATGTCAAGGAGGAATCCTGACTGTACCGGAAATCCGCAACGTAGGAAACACCGTCAAAGAAAATAGTCGGGATGTGAAGTGTGAGATCGGAAGATAAAAGGGCAGGCCGGCACCCGACAAACGGTCCGATGTCTGTTATCAAGCCGTATTCTGTAAGTTGTATCTCGGAGGCAACCGGCACGACCTGGAAATCCGCCAGGAAAAACTGTCCCTGAAAGTTCAAAACGGGGACATAAAGTTGCGACAAATCGTTCGATAGCGATGCAGCACAATTTCCATTCGCAGAACCTTGAGAGTCCGCGCCCGAATTGCGCGGAAGAAACATTAATGCGCAAACAAGGATCAGTACAACACTGATGCTAACAGGCTTTTGCGACGTCAACATCCCACCTCTGTCAGAAGTCTTGTCTCATTGTACCTCAAAAACAGGCCGTTCGCTGATCTTGCGGAATCGGAAACTCTCACTGGTTGCAGGTCGTTGGCCCCGTGGTGTCTGCATTGACGACCCAAAGACAATCTGATATTATCAGGACTGTTCAACAACCCGTTTGATGTCGAAAAGGAGACTTGTCTGTGAAGGTGGGATGGTTCGTTCGTGGGGACATTGACGGATTCTTCGGTCTGTTCGTCGACAACCTGTTGCAGTTGATGTTGATCGCTGTCCTCTGCGGGAACGTGTGCGGCATGCCGACGGGTCTCGTCTACGGCAGGATTCTTCCCGGCGCTGCGCTTTCGATCCTGTTCGGGAACGCGTTCTACGCATGGCAGGCGAGAAAGCTGGCCATCAGGACGGGGCGTACGGATGTCACTGCGTTGCCCTATGGCATAAATACGGTCAGTCTCATTGCATATGTTTTCCTTATCATGGCCCCGATTTATTTTGAAACCAGGGATCCCGTTCTTGCATGGCAGGCTGGCCTGTTTGCCTGTCTCGCCAGTGCCCTCCTGGAGTGTGCAGGAGCGTTCGTCGGCGCCTGGCTCCGCAGAAATACGCCACGGGCCGCGTTGCTGTCGTCGCTGGCCGGTATTGCCATCACCTTCATATCCATGGGTTTCGTCTTCCAGATATTCGCTATGCCTGCTATAGCTATTGTGCCGGCACTGCTGGTGATCTTTGTCTATGGGGGAAGGATCAAATTGCCTCTCGGACTTCCCGGCGGTTTCATGGCCGTGGCGCTGGGAGTGGCCGTGGCATGGGGCCTCAGATGGACCGGTTATCCTTATTTTCACCCGCTCCGGGAGCCATACCACTTTGCAGTCCACTTCCCACAGACCGCCTTCCCCGACATGATCGCTTTTCTGATCAACGGGCAGGGGTGGAAATACTTCTCCGTCATATTTCCGATGGCGCTTTTCAACGTGATAGGATCACTCCAGAACCTTGAAAGCGCGGAAGCGGCCGGAGACCGGTACGATACTCGTTCGTCCCTGCTTGTCAACGGATTGGGATCGATTGTGGCAGCGTGTCTGGGGAACCCTTTCCCCACCACGATTTACATTGGTCATCCCGGCTGGAAGGCCATGGGGGCCAGGTGGGGCTATTCGATGTTGAACGGCGTCGTGATAGCGGCACTCTGCCTGATAGGCGGTGTCACACTGGTACTCAAGGTCATACCGATGGAAGCCATGATCGGCATTCTGCTCTGGATCGGAATTGTCATCACGGCCCAGGCCTTTCAGGAAGTGCCCGGAAAGCACAGCCTGGCGGTGGCGCTCGGACTGTTGCCGGCGCTCGCGGCCTGGGCTCTGCTTCTTGTGGAAACAGCCCTGCGGAAGGCAGGCACCAGCCTCTTCGACGTGGCGCCGAAATTTGGCGGCGACCTTTACGTATACGGCATCATCTCGCTCAGCCAGGGGTTCATACTCACTTCCATGATCCTCGCCGCGATGATGGTTTTTGTGATTGAGAGGCAGTTTTTCAAGGCTGCGCTCTGGGCGGCGACGGCCTCTGTTCTGTCCTTCTTCGGGGTAATCCATGCCTACATTCTCACTCCGGCGGGTGTGCAGAACAAGTTCGGTTTTGGCGCGGCCAAAGCTTATGCGACGGCCTACCTTATTGCAACCCTGCTGCTGGTTGTTTTCCACTGTTATGCCCGTGGAAGGGAGTCCGGGAGCGCCGGTATGGTTGCATAGTGCCGGATAGATTAAGGTCTGAGATCGCGGATGCAGATGGCACGAGCGGAGGGATTGTAATGAGAGACCTTCTTGGAGCCAACGCAGTTTCGTCCGCTGTACCCTGCATGCGATTTTTGCTTCAAACGGCAGATGTCCGTTGATGCCGGATCTGTCACTCCCACACCTTGATCTTCCATTCGCCGCCCTCCTTGACCATGTCTTCTTTCACCGTGGTCGAAACGGGCTCTTTCCGGTCGAGCTTTTTTGAAGGCGCAAAGGTCAGGAGAACCTCGGCGTGGGCCGTGTCGTCTTTTTGTTCCAGAGAAACGATTTTGTATGCCTTCAGGAGCGATGCTTCCTTCCTGTGTTTGATGTATTCGCCCTTATTGACCTTCTCCTTGTACGGCGCGTAATAGCAGTCATAAGTCGTTCCATAATCCTGGTTGATTGCAGAAGTGAAATACTTGTTCAAAAGGTCCTTCGGGCTTGAGTTGTTGGTGTTGCAAGCGGCCGCTGCCATAAGCAGAGTCAATAAGCCGGATATCACAATCAATGAATGTATCTTCTTCAACCTTCTTCTCCTTTTCACGTATCCAGATTTTCCCGATGATCTTTTCAAGGTCCGGAAAATTTACGGCAGGAGGACATGTGCCCTCCTGCCGTAAATGGTTCCTATTTAGTCATCAGACCCGCCGCCGGATGTTCCGGTGGAACCGCTGCCAAAACCCCCGGAGTGCATCGAACGCTGCGACTGGCTGTTGTGGCAGACTCTGCAATTCCAGATCCAGTAATTGTCACCCTGGAACTTCTGGGTGATTGTCGTGTCCGCCGGGTTGGATGTTGTATACTCGGCATGTGCGCCGTTGTGGCACGCCTCGCAGTATATCTTGCCGCCCATGCTCTCGGGTGCGTTCGTAAGGACCGAGTCGCGGTAGAGCGTATTGCTGTTTTCAGCATGGCTGGCGTCATGGCAATCGGCGCATTTCGGCTCCTGCAGCCAGGGCTGCCGGCCGTTCTGGATGGAGGCGACCATACCGTCCATATCTCCATGGCAATCCGTACAGGTCTTGCCTGCCCTGGACATGATACCTCTCAGACACTGGGTCTTCGGTCCGGGATGACAATTGAAACAGGTCGGACTGGTGTTGGCGGCAGCCGTGGTCGTGGTCATCTTGTCCTTGTGAAAATTGTGCATGGCAAGAGAGAGGCTCTCGACCCCCGCTTTGCCGGGCATGCCGAGTGCGTTGTCGGAATGGCACTCCGAACACATATGGACTGTTCCATTCGATTGGTCTGCAACCAGACTCGTGCCGCTCAGAGCGTCATGTTTCTGCAGTATGTCGAGCTGTGGATTGGTCGTGCCGTGACAATTGCTGCACATCATCTCCGTTGAAACGGGGGCCACCACGTCGGCAGTCTGGAGAACGTTGCCGGAGCTGTCTTTCACGGTGATCACGGCCGTCCCGTAAGGGTCCCAGGTCCCGTCGTCGTCATAAGGCGTGAGCGGGATACCTACGGCCTGCCAGCTCAGGCCCTTTGAGTCGAGCGTCATATCGCCGGAGATGGGCGTTCCGGTGATGCCTACGTTGGTCGGAACGTCCCATCCGAACTGAGGCGCATAGTTCCAGAAGTTCGTGTGCAGGGCGGAATTTGTTTTTTTCGGGAAGGAATAGCTTACTGTTATACCGCTGGTTACAAGCTGCGCGCCTTCACCGCCACGCCGGAACACCTGCACGTGAAGGTTATTGAACGGAGGGAGAATCCCGAAATATGAGTAGTCGTTCTGGTCGCAGTGCATGCCCAGGTCATTCCAGGCGAGAACCACATAAGTCATATTCGAGGCGGGCACCGTCTGATTGCCGTATGCCTTTGTCAGTGCCCAGTTTACGGTGCTTCCGGCACCTGACGGGACAGTCGTGACCTGGGCCGTGGTCAGATAACCTGACGTTGTGGTAGTGAGGGTGTAGTTGCCGGCCGGAACGTTTAACGTGTATGCTCCTGTGCTATCCGTCGTGGCACTGTCTGTTCCGTCACTTACAATGGCTCCCGAAATGGCGGCGCCCGTTACGATGTCCCTTACTACACCGGAAATCCCGCCGGTTCCGCCAGTCGTTCCGCCGCCACCGGTACCGCCAGTGGAACCAACAGTGATGGTAACCGTTGCGCTCTTGCTTGTTGAGACGTTGCCTGCGGCGTCCTTTGCCCAGGCGTAAAGTGTCTTCGTCCCCTCCGATCTGAAGGTGTAGCTCGAGGGTGTCGTCTGGCTCCACCCTTCCGCAGTAGCCGAGGGCGTTCTCGACGACTGTTTCACCATGAATCCCGTTACGCCCACATTGTCCGTCGCCCCCAGGGCCGTGATCGGAACGGTGAGAGAATTGTATGTTTCAGGAACGGTGAAGACAGTGACAGTGGGTGCCTGCGTGTCCCTTCTGTGTCTGTCCCGGCTTCTGTAATGTGATTCCGCAAATACAACGCCTTGCATCGCCAGAAAAACTACTATGAGAGTTGAGATCCCGATGAGTCTCTTCATTTTTCCTCCTGTGAGAAATGAATTTGTGCTGACAAGAATGACACCATCATGCTTGTCTGTTTGAAAAGGATTCATAATGAAGGTGGCGGATCACGCGTGCCCGCAGAAACCGCTGACACTCTGAAAGGGAGCAGCGGACTTTCGGAAAATGAAAATAAAAATACAAAACACGGAATGACCGCAGAAAGAAAAACTTCCTTTTCTCCCGGAAGCGAATCGTGAGTCAACTGGTAAGACGCTGAGTCCGCATGGTCCGGCACATCGATATATGGATTGAGAGAAATAACGAGAAGGAAATTAAAAACGATTGCGCCGGAAAGAACCGTTATATAAAAGATCTTCGCCTTCATGTCACCTCGTCGCCGGGGGAACCCGGTATGCCGGGCATGCTGCCCGGCTGTGTAGCTGTTTCGAAAAAGTATATCTGCGATACATTAAGGCTCTGTTAAGGGGCCATGAAAAAATCTTAATGATGCATAGTCAGGCCCGTGACTCGCCCCAAGAAGCCCTAGTCAAATAAATGCGCATCTGCTAAACTAATATGCCGAGGACATCTTATGGTCTTGTGCCAGAAGTGAAATGCATCAGGTTCTGCCATAACGGCAAAGTGAGTCCATAGTCAAATTTTCATGGTACAGGAGGATTTATGAAAGAGCATATCAGGCGACTGGTCCGGGTGACGGCAGTGGGTGTTTTGTTGCTTCTGGCTGTTCCCTCTTACGGTGAGGACAGTGTCGGCAGACTCAATAATGCCGCTCGGAAGACGGCGGCGGGCTTCATGAAGGAACTCGGCTCGGCGTTCCAGAGGGAGATGGCGGCAGGAGGACCGGTCGGCGCCGTGAAGGTATGCAGTGAAATTGCTCCTGCTATCGCCGGCAGGATATCGAGGAACACGGGATGGCGGGTCACCCGGGTCGGTACCAGGGTCCGGAATCCGCTACTGGGCATGCCCGATGCCTGGGAACAGAAGGTGCTTGCTGATTTTGAAAGACGTGCTGCAAAAGGCGAGGCGTTAGACAGGATGAGCTTTTCGGAGGTGGTAAGCGAACCCGACGGCAGGTATTTCCGTTATATGAAGGCGATTGCCGTAAAACCTCAGTGCCTTGCCTGTCACGGCCCGGAAGACCGGATTGCACCCACTGTGAGGGCGGTACTCAGAGAGCGCTATCCCCACGACAAGGCCACGGGTTATAAGGCCGGCGACCTGCGGGGAGCCATAAGCATCAAGGCGCCCCTTTAGAGCGGCGGCAATTCATGCCATCTGAGATCTACCTCATGCCGGCATAACGAAGGTCTTCTTCAGCCCTGCCGGACATGCCCATTCTCAGATAAGCCATGGCCCGGTTGTAGTGAGCCTCCTTGAATCCGGGATTTATGGCGAGCGCCCTGCCGTAATCGGCGATGGCCTTACTGTACAGGCCCTTCCTGTAATAAATGACGCCGCGATTGTTGAATGCCTTGTCCGAGTATGGATTGATCGATACGGCTTTGCTGTAATCCCGCATAGCCTCTTCAAGCATGCCGCGTGAGCCGCAGGCCACCCCGCGATTGATGAGTGTTTCGTAGGAGAGGGGATTCAGAGAAAGGGCTTTGCCGAAATCCTCCATCGCCCTGCCGAACAGGCCCTTCCTGTCATAGGCGATGCCGCGGTTCATGTATGCGTCGTCGAAAGACGGATTAAGTGCGATCGACCTGTCAAAATCGCCGATTGCTTCGTCGGGCAGGCCCTTCTTCAGGAGAATTACCCCCCTGTTATTATAAGGCCTGAAAAAATCCGGTTCCAGCGTGACGGACCGGTCATAATCGTCCATTGCCTTGTCGTAGAGACCCATTTCATCATAGACCAGCCCCCTGTTGTTGTATGCGAAGGAGACGCCCGGTTCTTTTCTTATGACATCGTTCCACAAGGTGAGACCGTCCTTCCACACCCCTATCTGTTGAATCGTCAGAAAGGACATGAGAGCAGCTACCCCGAGTATTCCGGCGACAAAGAAAGTTCTTCTCCCGGGACGATGCGGCGCCGGGAACAGTCTGGAGAAAGCCAGTGCGACCAGCAGTCCCGCAACGAGAAATGGTCCGATGCTTGGAAGATAGGTGTATCTGTCGGCCATCGACTGCTCGCCGACCTGGATAATGCCGAGGACGGGGAGCAGCGTCATCACATAAAAGGCCCAGACCGCAAGCCAGAGTTTTCGGCTGCCTTTGATATATGTCAGCAGGCATGCTGCTGTTATGCCCGTAACGGCAAGCAAGGCCCAAACGTGATGGAAAGACAGGATGGAGAGATCTTTAGGATAGGGATAAAAGGGACTCAGATTGAAGGGAAGAACCATCTCCCTAAGATAGGAGATGAGCGCCGATGCACCGGCCACAAGCCTCGACTGCAGGGGTATGTTCCGGAAGGCCACCAGTGCTCCCCCTGATGCCTGGGCAAGTACCGCTAACACCGAAAGCGCTACGCCGGGGACAAAAAAAGGTATCTTTTCCATGACGACGGCACGCGGCATTCCTGTAAGACCGATCCTCTCATATGGGAACCAGTCCATGAGCAGCAGGACGCAGGGGAGAGTCACGGCCATCGGTTTGCTCAGCAAGGCAAGGATGAAAAAAATGAATGCAAGGATATACCTCTTGTCCAGCCAGGGCAAGGTTGGCCGGGACTTCTCCCCGGCACCGTCAGCGTATTTCGCATACGACAGAAGGCTCAAAAGGAAAAAGAGGGCGCACAGGACGTCCTTTCTTTCGGAGACCCAGGCAACCGATTCGACGTGGAGGGGATGAATGCCGAACAGCAAACCTGTTGTGAAGCCGGCGATGAGAATATCCCTTCCCGTCAGAAGACCGCCTTCCCCTGTCCTTCGGCGGGCGGCCTCAAGCAGTGTCACGACGAGAAGCACCACGATGAAGGTATTTGCTCCGTGGAGAAGGACGCTGGTCAGGTGATGCCCCATGGGGTCCAGTCCCCAGATCCGGTAATCCAGGGCATGCGACAACCATGTCAGGGGATGCCAGTTGGCGGAGGTATGAAGATCCGTGAGAGCCCATTCGAAGAAACGGGCGTCGAGTGAACGGATAAAGACATTTCCGTAAACATACAGGTTGTCATCCCAGTTCACAAAACCGTTCCGAAGGGCCTTCAGGAAAATGAGAAATGTAATACCCGAGGCCGACAGGGCGAGCAGAAATTCAGGTTTGCCTATCCTCTTTCGGAGAGGCAGGGACGGCGATGTGGACAGCCGGGTCTCTTTGTCTGTATGTTTCATCTACCTTTCAAAAAAACCTCAGTCCTTTCAAAAGGGACTCTCTGTCAATAACATAGGTACTATTTTTTTCCACCCCTTCAAGGCGGATTGGACAGCAACTGCCTATGCCCTCCTTTAACTCATCCAAGGGGTATTTCGCATTACAGGCCCGGCATCGCATGTTCCCTCCGTCGGGACTGAATCCGAGTTTTTTCGGATAACACCGCACGCAGGCGTTGAAGTAGGACTGAATCTTGCCGTTGACCATTACGAGAAAAAACCCCACCTCTTTCCCGTCGATTTCCACGGAGTAGAATACCGGCTGATTTTCCTTAACGCCCTTCAGGCTTATCTTTACACTGTGCCCATCAAATGGCAGTTCGCGGTAAGGAGTGCTCTTTGTGCACGAAGACAAGAGGATTGCCAGAACTGCAGGGATGATCAGAAACTTCATTTAAAATTCTAGAACGTTTTGACCCCTTCCATCAAGTTTTTCGCAAAGGGAAAAGATAAACCGGAATTCGCGGACGTCCGTGATTTTCGTTCCACACGGTCTTTTCCGGTGAGTGGTCCTAAAGTTCTAAATTCAGGTTGACATTGGAAGGGACATATAACAGAATATGACAAAATGAAAACCGCAGCATTTCTCATTCTGGCAATGCTTGTTCTATCAATGACATCACCCCTGTCACTCCACGTACCTTTTTCATCGGATCACAACAGCCGGATTCTTACTCTCGACATCTGTGACGCATCGGGAAGTGCCTTGTCAGTCAACGGCGGCATGCCGGTTATCCCCGAATGCCCTTGTAAACTGTGTCCCCTGGAATTTAACGGGTTTCACTGGATAGCAGATACTCTCTTCACTCCTTTCTTCATCCCCTTTCAGCAGGACCGGCCTCCCAGAGTCTGAACGTCGTCTCCGAAGTTGTGAATTGCTGAGTTGTCGTTTTTCCGACGGAAGGACAGTATGTCCGTCTGTCCTGGAAGTGTCGTTTACTTTCACTTTCTCCCCTTACACTCGGCTCCGCTTCGGAAATACTTGACAAGAGCCGAAGCGGGGCTATCCTTTACTTATATATTGCTCTCAGCTCTCAAGGGGGGGTGTTCCGCGGGGTCGCAAAAAAAAAACAAGGAGGAGCAATGAGAAAACACAGGAGGACAAGATTTACCCTTGCCGCAATCACCTTCCTGGGCGTAGCTTTCACCTTCGGCCTGGGCGGTACTGTCTTCGCGGCGGAATCACCGGCATCAAGCAGTGAGTGTATCAAGTGTCATACTGATCTCAAGAAGATGGACAGCTACGGCGCGGCTTCTGCAGGAGGGGCCGCAGCCATAGCCGGTTGAGGCGTTTCCGCCCCTCAGGTGAGGGGCAGGGATACTTACGGCGTCGATAAAGACTACGTTGACTCGGTGCATGGGAAAGTCGGGTGCATCAATTGTCACAAAGGCAAAAATGTCTCCGACAAGGACAAGGCCCATGAAGGCCTGGTAAAAGACCCTTCTGAAGAAGACGGAGGCGGGGTCTGCAGACAATGTCATTCAGACATAACATCCACTTACAAGAATGCGATGCATTACAACCTCACCGGTATCAAGGACATCGTGGGTACCATCATCTCCCCGCACAAGATGCAGGATACCCTTCTGCCCGCTGCATGGAAACTGGACTGCGCCAACTGTCATGCCAGTTGCGGAAGCTGCCACGTGGCCTGGCCCAAGGTGGCCGAAGGAGGTCTGCTCAACCGGCACCGATTCGAAAAGAACCCCCCCATGGAAAAGACCTGTTACGCCTGTCACGGCTCCCGTTTCGCGGGAGAATACATGGGGCTTCTCGGGCCGAGCCCGGACGTTCATTACGAAAAATACCAGATGGTATGCACGGACTGTCACAAAGGGTCGGAACTGCACCACACGATGCCGGAAGGAGTCAAGCGATATTACGCAACGGTGACTCCGCGCTGTGAACAGTGCCACCCTGACGCCGTTGCGGGAAGATCAGAGGTAGCCATGCACAATGCCCATAAGAAGAATGAGCTGGCCTGCACTGTCTGTCATGCCACGGAGTATTTCAACTGCACAAACTGTCATGTATCGCTGGATGTCAAGGAGGCCGGAAACATCAAGGTGATCTTTCCGTCGGACCCTCTTGAGACCTTCAAGATCGGCAGGAATATCGACCGCAGCCCCGGCAATCCCTATGCATACAACCTGGTCCGCCATACTCCCATGAAGAAGGACTCCCTCGCTTCGCTGCGCTATTTCCAGGCCGTCCTGACCGGTAAGCCCGGCCCCAAAGACCTCATATCCAACTATGACGCCCTGCCGACGTGGAACTCCGCTTCGATCCACACAATCCAGCTGAAGACCAGACAGAACAGTTCCTGCAATGCCTGTCACGGGCACAAGGACCTCTTTCTCACGAAACAGGATCTGGAGCCCGGCGACCCCAAGGCCAACCTCAAGGTAATCGTCAACAAGATTCCGCCGAGGATCAGGAAATGACCGGGCCGGCCAGGGAAGATAAGGGATTCTTTATGCAGACAAGGCAGACAAGGAGGAACTTCATGAAGAGGAATTTGATACAGTCCATTATAATCGCACTGCTTGTGGCTGCGACCGGACTGGTCTCCGCTCCGGTGACGGCAAAGGCGGGCACCGCCCCCCTGGTAAGCACGGAGTGGCTGGCCGGGAACCTCGGCGCACCGGGTATGGTGATCATTGACGTGAGAACTGCGGCAAACTACGACTTCGGCCACTTACCGGGGGCCGTAAGCATGCCCTATTCAGGGTGGGAGCCGTACAACAGGAAAACACGATGCCAGATGATGCCTTCGGTGGCCGATTTGACCGCCACGCTGCGCTCGCTGGGCGTAAACCGGTCGTCCCACGTCATTGTTTATGACGCCGGGAACACCGCTCTCGACGCGACGCAGGGAGGGGCCGCCGTCTGGATCCTCGAATCCATGGGACAGGGAAATGTCTCGTACCTTGACGGCGGATTTACCAAGTGGACATTCGAGGGACGGCCAATAGACAAGATTAAGCCGGCCCCGAAGGCCGGGGACTTCACCGCGAAGCTTGACCCGAGCAAGGTGGCCACCCTGAAGGACATCATAGCCAACCTGAAAACAAAAGAGGCGATCTTTCTGGATGACAGGCGCGCCGTGGAGCATTTCGGTATCGAAAAGCGGCCCGACGTCGTCAGATACGGTCACATCCCGGGGTCGCTCAATTTCCCCGCCGATTTCATGACAAATGCGGGCATAAACCGTGGTCCGGCCACAATAAGAAGCAAGAAGGAACTGGAGGCCATGGCGGAGGGAGTCGGCCTTCCCATGGACAAGAACAGGAAGATCATCGTTTACTGCAACAGCGCCCAGCAGGCGGGGATGGGATACTTTGTCCTCCGTGACATCATGGGATACAGGAATGTCCAGGCATACGACGGCTCGATGCTCGAATACGCGCAGGATAAGAAGCTGCCGCTGGTCAGGTTCGCATGGGGCTTTGTGACCGAGTAGGAAGATGATATCTCAAACACCATGGAGGAATCACGATGAACACATACAAGGTTAGACTGGCGGCCTTATTTGCCGCCGTGATTTTGATTGCCGGCGCTTCGGCGGCGGCCGCGGCCGGAATGCAGAAGCTGGTGAGCGTAGACTGGCTTGCGAGGAACCTCAAGGCGCCCAACGTTGTGGTACTCGATGTGGGGGCATTTACTCAATATGAAAGGGGCCATATCCCGGGGGCCGTGAAGGCCTTCGGTCCCTGGCAGACCATGAACGGCGAGTTCGTGGGTTTCATGATGCCGAAGGTGAAGGACCTCGTCCGGATGCTCCGAAGCTACGGCGTCAATAACAACTCTCATGTAATTCTCTATGACGAGGGGGTGACGGCCCAGGACACCGCCAAGAGCGCAAGGGCACTCTGGACCCTTGAGGCCCTGGGGCATGACAAGGTCGCGATTCTGGATGGCGGTTTCGCCGCATGGAAACAGGCGAAGAAGTCCGTCTCCGGCGAGCCCGTAGTCCCCTCGCCCGGAAATTTCAGAGGCAGGCTTATAAAGTCCAAACTGGCCACCATGAACGAAGTGAAAAAAGCGCTGCGTTCACCCGGCGTGGTATTTGTGGACGATCGCCTGCCGGAAGAGGATTTCGGCCACGAAAAGAAGAGCTATATAAAACGCTTCGGACATCTTCCGGGATCCAGACTATGGCCGGCAGACTTTATGACCAATGCCGGGATCGAGTTCTCCCCCTCATTCATGAGGGACATGTCGGAGCTGCACCAGATGGCGAAGGGAGTGGGCATCCCGGCCGACAAAAACGCCGAGATCATAACTTACAGCAACAGGGGCCTTCAGGCCGCCATGGGCTACTTTGTCCTGCACGATCTGCTCGGTTATAAGAACGTGAAGCTTTTTGACGGCTCCATCCTGGAGGCCGCCGCTGACAGGAGTGTGCCCATGAAGACAAACGGGTGGGGATACAAGAGAAAGATGTGATCCGGACCCCATGAAGCAGCGAACATTAACGACGGGAAGGTCCGCCCTGTCCGGGCGGGCCTCCCCACCGGGGCTCTTGTTAAGCTTCAAACTCGGTTGCCGGGACGTTTAGCACCAGAGCCGGACATCTCCCGTTCTATAATTCACGTCGGAGCGATTCTCAGCGAAGGCTTGCATCGGGAATCTTTCTTTATCTCCATTTTTCACTGACGCGACGATGACAATCCGTCAATATCTGTTGAAACAGGAAAATAGTATCATGTATGATATTCAGTGTTTTTACGTTATAATCTAATTGCCGTTTGGCAAAATTTATCGGGAGGTTTACGCAGATCAAGCTCATAGCTGAAGACGGACAGGAACAGGATGTCAGCGACATTTCCGAACTGGAGAAGCTCCTCAAGAAATCGAAGGCCTTAGCAGTAAAGGTCAACGGCCGGTCCGAAGATCTGAATTCAGTAAGATCCCTGGGAGTAGAGGACGTTGTTGAACCCATTACCTATGATTCCGACGAGGGCAGGGAGATTTACAGGCACAGCACGTCACACGTCATGGCACATGCCGTGAAAACTCTTTTCCCCGATGCGAAAGTCGCGATAGGACCCGCCATACGGGACGGTTTCTATTACGACTTTGATATCGACAGGACCTTCACCCCCGAAGACCTCGCCGCCATCGAGAAGGAGATGGAAAAGATTGTAAGGAGAGATCCGCCTTTCGTAAGGAAGGAGATCGGAAGGGAAGAGGCCATTCGCCTGTTCGAGGAGATGGGTGAGCCATACAAGGTTGAACTGATCAGGGAAATCCCCGATGGAAAGTTGTCGATATATGAAGAGGACGGGTTCGTCGACCTCTGCCGGGGCCCTCATCTTGCGTCGGCGGGAAAGATAGCCGCTTTCAAGCTCCTCAGCGTCGCCGGCGCCTATTGGAGGGGTGACGAGAAGAACAAGATGCTCCAGAGGATCTACGGGACATCTTTCAATAATCCTAAGGAGCTGAAGAAGCACCTGGATTTCCTGGAAGAGGTGAAGAAAAGAGACCACAGGAGGCTGGGGAAGGAACTCGACCTCTTCAGCATCAGCGAAGATATCGGTTCCGGGCTCATACTCTGGCATCCCAACGGCGCCATGATCCGAAAAACAATCGAGGACTTCTGGAGGGACGAGCATCTCAAGGCGGACTACAAGATTCTCTACACTCCCCACATCGCGAAACTCGAACTCTGGAAAAGAAGCGGCCACCTCGACTTTTACAGGGAGAACATGTATTCGCCTATGGAGATAGAGGGGATCGACTACGAGATCAAGCCGATGAACTGCCCCTTCCACCTGAGTGTTTACAAGAGCAACCTTAGAAGTTACCGTGACCTGCCTATCCGTTATGCCGAACTCGGCACGGTTTACCGTTACGAGCGGTCGGGAGTGTTGCACGGTCTTCTGCGCGTCAGGGGATTTACCCAGGACGATGCTCATATATTCTGCAGGGAAGACCAGATAGAGGATGAAATACTGAGGGTCCTCGATTTCACTCTTTTCATACTAAGGACCTTCGGTTTCGAACAGTACGACGTATATCTTTCGACAAGGCCGGAAAAATACGTAGGAAGCCTTGAAAACTGGGAGAGGTCTACAAATGCTCTCAAGCAGGCCCTTGAAAACAAGGGACTGTCCTTTATGATTGACCCCGGAGAAGGCGTATTCTACGGACCCAAGATCGATATCAAGGTCAAGGATTCACTCGGAAGGCCGTGGCAGTGCAGCACTATACAGGTCGATTTCAACAACCCGGAGAGGTTCGATATTTCTTACAGGGGGAGCGACGGAAAGGAGCACCGCCCGATCATGGTGCACAGGGCACTGATGGGTTCCCTGGAGAGGTTTTTCGGCATCCTGATCGAGCATTACGCCGGCGCCTTCCCGCTTTGGCTGGCGCCCGTTCAGCTGTCTGTGCTGACGATAGCGGAGAGACATGCCGGGTATGCGGAAGAGGTTTGTGCGGCGCTGAGGAAAGACGGGATAAGGGCTGAAATCGACAGTGACAACGAAAAGATCGGGAACAAGATACGGAAGAGCACTATCAGGAAGATACCGTATTCGGCTGTAATAGGCGACAAGGAGGTATCTGAGCGGAGTGTCACGCTCAGGAAGAGAAACGGGCAGAATTCGGGCCCGTTTACAGTGGAGGAATTGACGTCTCTTCTTCGGGAAGAGGTTAACTCCAGGAGGTGAAAACATAAGCGGCAGGGATCTCAGCAGGGGTATAAGGGTTAACGAGCGGATCAGGGCGAAAGAGGTGAGGGTGATCGATGGAGGTGGAGAGCAGCTTGGAGTAATGGCGGTACGGGAGGCCTTGAGCCATGCCGCCGCAAAGGAACTGGACCTGGTGGAAGTCTCGCCGAAGGCGTCGCCGCCGGTCTGCAAGATAATGGACTTCGGCAAGTACAGGTACGAGCTCAACAAGAAGCAGGCACGGAATAAAACGGTTGATGTGAAAGAGGTGAAAATACGCCCGCGGATAGATGAACACGACCTGCATCTGAAGATAAGGAACATCAACAGGTTCATCGACGGTGGAGATAAGGCCAAGGTCGTGATGTATTTCAGGGGAAGGGAGATCATCAGGCCCGAGTTCGGCATGAGGGTTTTCGAAAAGATTACGGAGGCCCTGAACGGAAGATTTCAGATCGAACAGCAGCCGAGACTGGAGGGGAACCATATTGCAATGGTTGTTGCCCCAAAGTCGTAGCCGTTCATTACCATAGTAAACATAACGTTGCGAAACAACCGGCTATTTTATTGCATCTGCAAGGTAAACTCATTGTGATTTTCGGGGTTTTGTTTTATTGTGGATTTCCTGTGTCTGAAAGTGACAAATTATTTTTTTTGAGGTATAATTAACAGCTTAAGGTCCGGGGGCCTGTTTTTTCCCTCGGTCCAACTTTAGTTTTTCTGGAGGAAGAGATGCCAAAGCTTAAAACTCATAGAGGTGCGGCCAAACGGTTTGAGTTCACCGGAACGGGGAAGATCAAGAGGCGGAAAGGCTATAAGAGCCACATCCTTACGGGGAAGCCTCCGAAGAGGACGAGGAACCTGCGGCAGCCTGCCCTGGTTTCAGACAGCGATTACCCGAATATCAGGAAACTGTTGCCGTATTCATAAATATTTTCGAGAAAGAGGATAGTTTTCTCTCGTCCTTTTTTCAGTAAAGGAGGAACAGATGCCGAGGGCGAAAGGTGGTTTTAAGACAAGAAGGAGAAGGAAGAAGGTCCTGGAAAGGGCCAGCGGATATTACGGCGCAAAGAGCCGTCTCTTCAGGTCCGCCACGGAGACGGTGGACAAGGCCCTGCAGTACGCTTACCGTGACAGGAAGGCCAAGAAGAGGGAATTCAGGGCTCTCTGGATAACCAGAATCAGCGCAGCTGTCCGCGCGATGGGATTGAATTACAGTCAGTTCATGGCAGGCTTGAAAAAAGCGAACATCACCCTTGACAGAAAAGCCCTGGCCGATCTGGCCTATCACGATCCCAAGGCCTTCAGCGAGATCGCCGAGACGGCAAAGACGGCTCTGGCTTCCTAGAAAGCGTGGATGAACTTCCCTCTCTAAAACAGCAGTTTCTGGAAGAAACGGACAGGATATCCGATCTGGCCGGTCTTCAGCTGGTAAGGGCGAAGTATCTGGGGAAGAAGGGAATCGTCACGTCACAGTTGAAGGCCCTTTCATCCGTCCCCGCCGATAAAAGGAGGGAATACGGCAAGGCCCTCAATGAAATGAAGGGTTTTGCCGAGGAAACATTAAAAGGCCTGGAGCTGTCGTTAAAGGAAACGGAGAAGGCGAAAAGGCTTCTTGCGGAAAAGACCGACATCACTCTGCCCGGCCGGTTTACCCCCTTTGGCAGAAGGCACCCTATCAGTCAGGTCCTTTCGGAAATCGAGGACATTTTTGTATCCATGGGGTTCAGGGTCGAGGACGGCCCTGAGATCGAACTCGACTATTACAATTTCGAGGCTCTGAACATACCGAAGGACCATCCTGCCCGCGACATGCAGGACACGTTTTATGTCTCCGACGACGTGGTGCTCAGGACACACACTTCGCCGGTGCAGGTCCGGGTGATGGAAAAGCACAAACCGCCGCTCAAGATCATAGCTCCCGGCAAGGTTTACAGATGCGACGCCGACGTCTCCCATACGGCGATGTTCCACCAGGTCGAGGGGCTGATGGTCGATACAGATATCTCCTTCAGCGATCTGAAGGGGGTCCTCGAGCTTTTTATCCACACTTTTTTCGGGAGGGACATCCCTGTGCGGTTCAGGCCCAGTTACTTCCCCTTCACCGAGCCCAGCGCAGAGGTCGACATGGGATGCATCTTCTGTTCCGGCGGCGGGTGCCGGATGTGCAAGGGAACGGGCTGGATCGAGATCCTGGGCTCCGGACTGGTTAATCCCAGGGTGTTCGAGATGGCGGGGTACAACTCCGAAGACTATACCGGATTTGCCTTCGGAATGGGCGTTGAGAGGATCACTCTGCTGAAATACTCCATCGACGACATCCGTCTCTTTTTTGAAAACGATATCAGGTTCCTGAGGCAGTTCTGATGTTTCCTGACCGAGAACTATGAAAGTTTCTTTTGACTGGTTAAAGGATTTTGTGGATGTTCAGGCGGCCCCGCCGGAGGTGGCGGACAGGCTTACCATGGCCGGCCTTGAGGTTGAGGGCGTGGAAGACGTCGGGGATGACGTCTTATTCGAAGTAAATGTCACGCCGAACCGCCCGGACTGCCTCAGCATATTGGGTATTGCCCGGGAAACTGCTGCGGCCTTCGGCCTGCCGCTGAAGACGCCGGCTGCGGAGATCGGGGGGGAACTTCCTCCCGCAGGCGTAACGGTCGAAATAATTGCTCCCGAACTGTGTCACAGATATGCCGGTCGGCTGATAACGGGCATAAAGGTTGCCGATTCGCCGGCGTGGATCAAGGACAGGCTCGAGAAATGCGGCATAAGGTCCCTGAACAGCAATATTGTCGACGTTACCAATTATGTCCTTCTGGAGCTGGGTCATCCCCTTCACGCATTCGATGCCGATAAACTTGCGGAGTCCATGATAAGGATCGCAACGGCCGGGGAGAAGGCATCAATCGCAACGCTTGACGGAGTGGAAAGGAAACTGCCGGCAGAGGCTCTCCTGATATGGGACTCGCGGAGGCCTGTGGCGGTGGCCGGCATCATGGGAGGAGAGGAATCGAGTGTCAAGTCCGATACGGTGAATATCTTTCTCGAAAGCGCCTATTTTCTGCCGTCCTCGATACGCAGGACTTCAAAGAAGCTGGGACTCAGGACCGAATCTTCATACAGGTTCGAGAGGGGGACCGATATAGAGTTCCTGGAGAAGGCCCTCGACCGGGCCGCTTTTCTCATTCGGGAGACCGGCGGGGGTGAGGTGCACGCAATTGTCGATGTCTACCCCAGGAAGTATGTCCCCCTCCGGGTCGAGGCCGATCACAGGCGGATAAACAGTCTTCTGGGTACGGACATCTCGAAGGATGAAATGAGGAATATGCTCTCCGGCGCAGGCATAAGGACCGAAGACCATGGAGAGACCTTTGCTGCCTTTCCGCCGGCATACAGAAGAGACGTGACACGGTATGTGGACCTGGCGGAAGAGGTAGCCAGGATATACAATTATGACAATATCCCCGTGACGCTACCGAAGACCCCTCTTTCAGGAGGGGGCGTAACCCGGAAAGAGAAAGACCGGGAACAACTGCATGAATCGATGAGGAAAAGCGGCTTCACCGAGGTGATAAACTACAGCTTTATGAACCCCGCCGATCTTGACCTCCTGGCACTGCCCGATGACGATATCAGGAGGAGACATGTCAGTGTGCTTAACCCTTTGAGGCAGGAGGACTCCCTCATGAGGACGACCCTTCTGCCTTCTCTTTTGAACAACTTCGTCTACAACATTTCCAGGGGCGCCGGGGACCTGAGGCTGTATGAACTGTCGAAGGTTTTTATCGACAGGGGGGAACGGCTTCCCGACGAAGAATCGAGACTCGGCGGCATATTCTACAGGGAAGGCCTGCCCTCAATCTGGAAGGAGGAAGCCCCGGCCTTCTTCACCCTGAAAGGGGCTTTAGGCTCACTCTTCGGGGAACTGAAGGTGGGCGATGTCGAGTTCGTCCAGTCGGAGGAGGTTTTCCTGCACAGCGGCAAATCCGCGGACATGGTCAGGGAGGGCAGGAAGCTCGGCTTTATCGGCGAACTCGCCCCGGGTGTCGTGGAGAGTCTGAGGCTGAAGGTCAGGAAGCCGGAGGTACTGGTCTTCGAGATGGATGTCGAGGTATTGTTATCGTTTGTCCCGGAAACATTGAGGTATTCACCTGTTCCGAAGTACCCGCCCATAGAGAGAGATGTGGCCCTGATTCTGGATGAGCATATCACCGCCGCAGCAGTGAGGAAGGTCATCAACGAATTCGGGTCTCCCTACATGGAAGACGTTGAACTTTTCGATGCCTACAGAGGAAAGAACATCCCGGAGAAGAAGAAAAGCCTTGCCTTCAGGATAATCTACCGCAGTCCCGACAGGACCCTGACCGACGACGAAGTTGAAACGGTCCATCAGGAACTGGTGGAATTCATCCTGAGGGAGACCGGGGGTGAAATCAGGGGCTGACAATCATCCTGTGCCGCGGGAGGCAAATATCGTGTCCGCTTCAGCCTTTTATCTTGTAGCCCGCCTTTACGATAGCTTCCTCGATATCCTTCTTCTGTACCTTCGACTCGTCAAAGGACACCTTGACCTGACCCACTTCTACCGAGAGGTCACCGACGCCGGACAGACTTTCCACCGCCTTCTTCACTCTCATGACGCAGTGCTGGCATGACATGCCGTCTACCTGTATTGTCGCATTGCTCATCCTGCTTCTCCTTTCTGAACTTGAAGATTAAGCTCTTGGAAGATAAATCTTGTACAAAAAGAAACGAAAGTTAACCACAGAAAGCACAGAAGTCACAAAAAGAGACTCAAAAATTCTATATTTCACTTCTTCTTTCCCCGTTTTTTGTGTGCCTTATGTGGCCAAAAATGTATTTTGGTTCCGGCTCCGCCGTACCTGACGGAGAGGGAAGACACTGCCTCATCGTGCATTACACCGCAACAGTCAGTATTTTCCTCGCAATGTCCGGATAGGTGGCGAGGAAGCGCAGCTCATCATCGGTCAGTGGTTTTTGTGTGTGCAGGTTCGCATACTGGGCCAGTTCCAGAATCCTCCTTGCCTCCTCATCCGTCTCGAAGTGTATTCCCAGTTTATCGTAGACATGCCGGAACCCCTTGATCCCGCCGTACTCGCCGGTCGTTATGACCCTGCCTGTTTCAAGAAGCTCAGGTTCTCCCCTGCCCACATCTTCCGGGTCATACAGTTCATAATTGCGCCTGTCCTTGAGCGCGCCGTCGGCATGAATGCCTGATTCATGCGCGAAGGCGTTTGACCCGACCCCGGGCTGGTTTATTGGGATCGGCAGACCGAAGGCGTAAGACCCGTATTTCGCTATCTTCCAGGATTTCTTGAGATCCACGTGCTCATCGAGATGGGCTTTCTGGCTGAGGCCGTGGGAAAACTTGAGTGCCAGGATCGTGGCCACGAGGTCGCAGTTCCCGCAGCGCTCTCCGTAACCGTTTATGGTTGTGTTGATGTACGTGTCCACACCGGCTTCTATGCAGCCCTGGGCGCCCGCGCAGGACACGGCCTCGGCCATGCCGAGATCGTTGTGGCAGTGCATTTCCAGCGGGAATTTCGTCGCGACAGCCAGCGACTTTATCCTCTCGTATATGGTGATGGGATCATCTGCACCCAGTGTGTCGCAGTACCGGAAACGGTCCGCGCCGGCCTCCTTGCCGGCAAGTGTGAAATCGATAAGCCGGTCGAGTTCGGTGCGCGAAGCATCCTCGGCGTTGATGCCGACGGTCTCGGCGCCGAGTTCCTTTGCAGTCCTGACAGCTTCAACCATGGATTTGACGATATCTTGCCAGGTCTTTCTCCCCTGGAATTTTCCCTGGATCATGATCTCGGATGTCGACATGGATACATTCAGGTGCTTTATGCCGGGGCAGTTACTGAAGGCCAGCCTCACGTCGTCGGGCACGGCCCTGCACCACCCTTCCAGGTGGGTCCGCTTGATCGCGCCGGCCTTCGCCAGTGCCAGGTTTCCGTTGATATAATTGACCTCATGCCTCAGGGTCGGGAACCCTATCTCACTCTGATAGACACCCATTTCATCGAGATAGATGTTGAGCATTGTCTTCGACAACTTTGGAAGGAGAATGCGCGATGTCTGGACGCCGTCCCTGTTTGTAACGTCTATAAGATAGACTTTTCCTGTCATATGTCTCTCTCCTTCTCGGGAAGATCTCTTGCTAAATAAATCGCTGCAGAGCGATTATTATACCACAGAACGAAGGCGGGCCGTGCACCCTGATCCGGGAGCCCCACGAAATGACTGGAAAAGATGAAGCTACTCTGTTAAAATGATAAGCATTTTTAAGGGGGAACTGATGGATCTGAGAGAACAAGTCGTTATGGTAACGGGCGGCGCCAGAGGGATAGGAAGGGCCATTGCGGAGGGCTTCGGCCGAAGGGGAGCCAGCCTCGCGGTGGCCGATATCTCCGAAGAAAGCGCAGGCGAGGCCGCGCGGGAACTGTCATCCCTCGGCGTCAGGACGATGGCGGTAAGACTGGACGTCTCGAAATCGGGCGATGTGGAGAAGGCATTTGCCGGCATCATGGGCGAATTCGGCAGGATAGACGTGCTGATAAACAACGCAGGAATAACGCGTGACGGACTTCTGCTGAGGATGAAGGAGGCCGACTGGGACGCCGTCATAAACATTAATCTCAAAGGGGTGTTTCTCTGCTCCAAAGAGGCAATAAAGTCCATGGTGAAACAGAGATACGGCAGGATTGTCAATATCGCCTCTGTTGTCGCCTTCATGGGGAACCCGGGCCAGTCCAATTACGGCGCCTCGAAGGCGGGCATAATAGGTTTGACGAAGACGGCCGCAAAAGAGTATGCGAGCAGGGGCATCACAGTGAACGCCGTTGCCCCCGGCTTCATATCCACGGCCATGACGGACGCGCTGACTGAAAATGTGAGACAGGAAATGTTAAAATCTATACCGTCCGGAAAATTCGGCACCGTCGATGACGTTTCGAACGCTGTCATGTTCCTTGCGTCACCCGACAGCGGGTATATAACGGGACAGGTCATACATGTCAACGGCGGTATGTACATGTAAGGAAGAGGCGTTGTACCACATAAATATCAGCAAGTAAGCCGGATATGAATTTTTGAAAATGAACGGGAGGTTTTATCATGGTTGAAGAAAAGGTTAAGGAGATAATATCAAAGCAGCTTGGAGTAAACCCCGCCGATGTAGTGCCCGATGCCTCGTTTGTGGAAGACCTGGGGGCTGATTCGCTCGATACGGTCGAACTGGTCATGGCCTTCGAAGAGACATTCAACATAGAGATTCCCGACGAGGACGCCGAGAAGATCGCGAAGGTCAAGGACGCAATAGAATATATAAAGAACAAGCAGTCTTAATGGATCCCAGGCGGGTTGTCATAACAGGACTGGGGCTTATCACCCCGTTGGGTGTAGGTGTCGGCACAAGCTGGTCCGGCATGACCGGCGGGAGGTCCGGCATCAGGCGGATCACCCGCTTCGATGCCTCGGCTTTTCAGACTCAGATAGCGGGCGAAGTGGACGGCTTTGATCCGGAAGACTATATGGAGCCCAAGGAAGTCAAGAAGATGGACAGGTTCATCCATTTCGGTGTCGCGGCCTCCACAATGGCGATGGAAGATTCGGGACTGAAGATAGATGAACATAATGCCCCGAGGGTCGGGGTGTTCGTGGGGGCCGGCATGGGGGGACTGCCTGCCATCGAGCACTACCATAAGGTCCTTATCGAGAAGGGCCCCAGAAGGATCACTCCCTTTTTTATACCCATGCTTATCATCAATCTCGCCGCCGGTCAGGTTTCGATAAAATTTGGCGCAAAGGGACCCAATTCTGCGGTCGCTACGGCCTGTGCGACGGGCAGCCATGCGATAGGAGACGCCTTCAAGGTTATCCAGCGCGGGGATGCCGACGCGATGATAGCGGGAGGTACGGAGTCGGTGATCACCATGATGGGTATAGGCGGTTTTAATGCCATGAAGGCCCTTTCCACGAGGAACGACGAGCCTCAAAAGGCGAGCAGACCCTTTGACAGGGACAGGGACGGCTTTGTCATGGGCGAGGGGGCCGGCATCGTCATACTCGAGGAGCTTTCGCATGCGGTCCGGAGAAAGGCGCGGATTTATGCTGAAATTGTCGGATACGGTCTTACCGGTGACGCCTATCACATAACGGCGCCTGCTCCGGGAGGCGAAGGTGCCGCCCGCTGCATGGCCATGGCGCTCAAAGACGGGGGAGCCGACCCCCGGCAGGTAGGGTATATCAACGCCCACGGTACGTCGACGAAATACGGAGATGAAATCGAGACTGCGGCGGTCAAGACCGTCTTCGGGGACCACGCATACAAGTTGGCGATCAGTTCCACAAAGTCGATGACTGGCCATCTCCTGGGCGCGGCAGGCGGCGTCGAAGCGGTTGTGTCGGTACTGAGTATTTACGACGGTGTGATGCCGCCGACGATCAATCTGGACAACCCCGACCAGGAGTGCGATCTCGATTATATCCCGCATGAGTCGCGAAAGGCGGATATCGAGTACGCCCTCTCGAATTCTTTCGGTTTCGGGGGTACGAACGCCTGCCTGCTTTTCAAAAAGTTCGAGAGTTGAGCCTTCCCGGACCGAATCACGATCTGACCGGCCTGGAAGAAAATCTCGGTTACCGCTTCAGGGACAGGGGGCTTCTGGTGGAGGCTGTCACTCACAAATCCTTTTATCACGAGCACAGAGACATGGCGTCCTCATATAATGAACGCCTTGAGTTCCTCGGGGACTCCGTTATAGGTCTCATAATCGTCGAGTATCTTTTCCGTCTCGAACGGCGCTACGCCGAGTCCGTTCTTGCCAAGATGAAGTCCTACCTCGTCTGCGAGTCCGTTCTTGCTGAAATCGCCGGCTCGGTGTCTCTCCGGGATTATATCCTGCTTGGCAAGGGCGAGGAGTCCAGCGGCGGCAGGGAGAAGAAGTCCATTCTTGCCGATGCGCTGGAGGCGGTCGTCGGAGCCGTGTATCTGGACGGGGGTTATGAAAGAACGCGCCGGATGGTGGTGGATTTTTTCAGGGCCAAGATAGACAGGGCGGTCGAAACGGGGGAATTCTACGATTATAAGACGGAGTTACAGGAGAAGACGCAACTCCTGTGCGGCACTTTGCCTGAATACAAGGTTGTGAAGCAGCAAGGCAAGGAGCACAAAAGGGTTTTCACCGTGGCGGTATACCTTGAAGGAAAGGAACTCGGTGTTGCTTCCGGCAGCAGGAAGAAGGAGGCCGAGGCCCTTGCCGCCAAGAAGGCCTTGGAGAAGTGGAGGGAGCAGGACGGATAGCAGGGCTGACACCTTCCCATAACGGTAGTTCTTGATTTTTGTGCCTTATGTGCTTCTTGTGGCTCAACTGTTCTTTTAAGGATAACCCGTTATTCACGTTGTGTGCCTCATTTGACAACCTCCGAATTCTGTGATATTTTGAGTCATCGAAACTGGCTAATGTACATGAGAACAGAATGATCCCGGTCTCCATAAAGGATTTTTTCCCCCGCACCGACCTGTATCTGATCTTTGCGGCCCTTGTTGTCACTCTCTTATATCTCTTCCTCAGAAAGCTGGTCCCCAGGGTTTTGACCCGTGTTTCGGACAAACTGCATATCGACAAGAGTCTGGCTATCAACTTCAGTCGTGATGTGCTCGCCTTCATGACGGTTCTCTACGTCATATTTGTTGTGAATCTGGTCCTCTCCTTGCCGGCGGTTTCAAGGTACGCCGAACCTGTACTGGCCTATCCCATCGTGAATGTAGAGGCTCTGAGGCTGAGCCTTGCTTCGCTCGTGAAGGGCGTTGTCGGTTTTTATGTCCTTCTGGTACTTACAAAGATAGTGAGGTCTGCCATTCGAATGTGCCTTTTCTACAGAAGCCACGGGGCTGACGTGGTGAGTACGATCGACATACTAGTCTATAACATCGCCATGGTGATTATCGTCATGATCAGCCTCTCGATCATGGGGATAAGCTGGAAGCTGCTTCTCCCCGTGGCCGGCGCACTGGGCATAGGGATCGGGTTCGGCGTCAGGGACATCGCAAATAATTTTGTCAGCGGTTTCGTGATACTTACGTCAAGGACTGTAAAGAGGGGCGATTGGGTCACCATGGGCGATAACTCCGGCAAGATTGTTGACATAGGTATCAGGACGGCGACGCTGCGCACCGTAGACAACATAGACATAATCATCCCGAACGCCCAGCTCATATCCAACCAGTTGATAAACTGGTCTTACACCGACAACATCGTGAGGATACATATACCTGTCGGTGTCTCCTACGGAAGCGACGTCGGTCTAGTGAAGGAAACGCTGCTGGAGGTGGCCAAAGGATCTTCCGATGTTCTCGATTACCCGCCGTCCGAGGCCCGCTTCATATCCTTCGGCGATAGTTCGCTCGACTTCGAGCTCCTCGTGTGGATAGACATAAAAAAGATCAGGATGCCTTTGGTAAAGAGCAGGATAAACTACCTCATATGGGACGCCTTCAAGGCAAAGGACATCCAGATCCCCTTTCCCCAGCGGGATGTATGGTTCAAGAATGAGCTGCGGATCGGCAAGGAGCCGCAGGCCCCTGAATATCCGGCGAAAGATACGGACATTCACAACTGATCCTAATCGCTGGATGATCCGGTATTAGCCGGGCAAGAGCTGACTTAGTCCGGTCCTGCCTCTATTGCCGATTGTAATCCACAAAGCTCCCTCCCGGACAAGCTCGTATTTTGTCGCGCTTCTATAAGAAGCCGTCACATTGCGCAGGACGTGCAGATGTTATAGGTTTGGAATGTTGACGAATGAACACGATTGCTGCTATAAACTAGATATTAAAGGGGGGCAAAAATGAACGGTATATTCTTGGTGCTTTCGATTACCGCAATTTGTGTCATGGTTTATGCATTATACCGGGTAGTTACTCTCAACAAGAGAATTCCGGGTGGGACTGTTGGATCAACATGGAAGATTCTTTCGATATTGATAGCTTTTTTTACCGTCGGGTATCTTAGCGCACCTTTTTTCCCGTTGTTACCCGACGATATCAAGCAGATCATCGTGGGAGTCATTTTTTTGGCCGGAGCAATCTTTGTAGTGATCGTCATTAATCTTTTTTACAAGGTCATACAAGAAATCGGGCTGTAAGTGATAATGTATGGATATTAAAACGGAGTTGAAAGACTTTAGTTGCGAGCGCTTCAAACCTACTGCGAGTCCTCTATTTGTAGAAAGGGCCTTGACCGTAATAGAGGGAGCTCCGAACGACAAGAAGTCTCTTTACGCTGCTGCCGATAAGGTCGGCAAGTTGGTTCCTCTCTTTATCAATAAGGGCTTGGGGAAGGAAATAGACGGGAAGCTTAAAGAGAAGATTGATAAGGCTTTCCCGGAGTCATAATTATTGTCAGTTAGAGACAATGGACTGGAACAAGAAAGAAACGGTACCACCACACTAAATACTTACCGGACCAGCTTCGAGCGGCCGGGCATTTCCGATTCGACTTGGCACTTGCGGGAAAAAACCTGACCTCATATCCTCAGTCCTGTTCAGGGTTAAGAATTTCTTTTGTCAATTGCAACGTGTCGGCCTTAGCGGCCCGGTCCTGCCCCCGTAACCCTTCGTCTTTTGATTCTTCCATGAACGCAATTAATAAGGTAAGATAAACTTCATGATCGAAGTCATCGGTTTAACGAAGAATTACGATGAAATCAGGGCCCTTGACGGCGTGTCCTTTTCGATCGCGGATGGAGAGGTCTTCGGTCTCCTTGGGCCTAACGGGGCCGGAAAGACCACCACGATCAAGATACTCACCACACTGAGCAGGTCCGATGCCGGCAGATGCATCATCGACGGGTATGACGTCACCGGCAGCCCTTCGGAGATAAAAAAAAGGATCGGCGTGGTACCCCAGGAGAACAACCTGGACAGGGAACTCACGGCCTATGAAAATCTGCTCATCTACGGCATGTTGCATGCAGTAAGGGACAGGGGACGGCGGATCAGGGAGGTGCTCGAAACGGTCGGCCTGTGGGAGAGAAGAGACTCCGTCGTCCAGCATTTTTCGGGCGGGATGCAGAGACGCCTTATTCTGGCAAGGGCACTTCTTCCGGAACCTTCGGCCCTGTTCCTGGATGAGCCGTCAGTCGGTCTCGATCCCCAGATCAGGCGCCACATATGGGACGCGATAAGAAAGATCAGAAAGGACAGGAGGACCGTCGTCATTACCACGCACTATATAGAGGAGGCGGAAGCCCTCTGCGACCGTGTCGGGATCCTTTCGAAGGGCGGACTGATCGCACTCGATACCCCTGAAAACCTGAAGGCCCAGGTAGGTGAGTATGTGGTCCAGTTCGTCGATGAGGAGGGCCAACTCGTTCAGCATATCTGCAGGAGCCGCGATGAGGCGGACGAGAGGGCGAAGACGATTGAGGCTGCCGTGACGATACGGCGGGCCAACCTGGAAGACGTATTCATCAAGCTCACGGGAGAGAGGATAGAATGAAGGCACTCCCCGGCTGGTATCCAATATTCCTCAGGGAGATGCTTCTCTTCAGGAGGAAACTGCTGAGGCTGAGCTATCTTTTTTCCGCCATGATAGTGCCCCTCATCTATCTGGTGGCATTCGGGTTCGGACTCGGCAAGAGTGTAAGTATCCATGGCACGGACTACCTCTCTTTCCTTATCCCGGGACTGGTGGCGATGAGTTCGATGAACAATTCATACACATGGGTGGCAAGTGCCCTGAACCTCAACCGCATCTATTTCAAGACCTTCCAGGTTTTCGTACAGTCGCCGATATCGCACTCGGCCATCATGGCAGGCGAAGTGCTGGCCGGCATGGTGAAAGGGCTGTTTGCATCGATGCTGATAATCCTTGTGGGATTGGCGACCGCCCGGGGGTTTACCGTCACCCCGCTTTTCGTTCTCACACTCCTCCTGAACTGCTTTCTATTTGCCAGCCTGGGTATTATCACGGGGATGCTCTCCAGGTCCCATGAAGACACCGCCACCTACACCAACTTTTTCATCGTGCCCATGGCATTTTTCAGCGGTACTTTTTTCCCCCTGGACAAGGTGCCGTTCATCATAAAGGCAATTATCTACATCATGCCCCTTACATATACCAATATCCTCATAAGGAAGACCTCCCTGGACGCGGAAGGTCTCGTCTGCCTCGCCGTACTATGCGCTTACGCGGCGGTGATTTTTTTCTACGGATCGAGAATCATACGAAGATACAGCGAGTAATTGACGAATTCTCCGAAACAAACCTTTTCTGAATCCGGAGGTAGCAATCGGGAATCCATTCTCTTGTTACTCCTTCAAATATATAGATAATGAGTAATTGAATCTGCACTACTTATATTCATCCTGCTTTTGAGGTAGAATTTGATCGTGGACGGGGACAACCTGTGGAAAAAATCAAGATAGAGAAGAAGGACCTGGAAGTCATCTTCGGGAAACTGAAGGCGACACACAGAGTGATCGGGCCAAAGCTCGAAAACGGCGCTATCGTCCTGGCGGAAATAGAATTCGGTGACCTGCCGTGCGGGGTGATGGACCTGCAGTCGCCGGGATGCTACAAGCTGGGAAACGACAGGAAAGACGGCTTCATGTTTTCCTTTTCCAACGGCCCCCATTCATTCAAGAATTTCTTTAACCCGGCAACCCAGGAGTTGTCACGGTTCAGGAGGACAAAAAGCGGGATCACTGTAAAGGGAACCGCCGCAGAAGAGAGGCCCCTCGCTTTTATCGGCGCCAGGGCCTGCGACCTGGCGGCGCTGAGGCTGCTGGACAAGGTTTTTCTCGACGGACCTTTCAGGGATACGGGGTATTTCCGCAGAAGGAAAGAGACGTTCATAGTGGCCGTCAACTGCCTCCATCCCGGCGGCAACTGCTTCTGCGATTCCATGGGGACGGGGCCCGAGGTCACTACCGGGTTCGACCTCTCGCTGACCGAGACCGGCGGACATTTTCTGGTAGAGGCCGGTACGGCCGGGGGAGAAGGGACCATTGAAGGGATTCCCTCCACCGCGGTTACTGACAATGACCTGGAGCAGAAGGCGGCGGCGATTCTCGATTGCAGGAAGGGCATGGTCAAGTCCATGGAAACGGCGGGCCTTCCCGGGGTGCTTTACAGGAACATGGAGCATCCGAGGTGGGCCGAGACCGCCGCGAGAGACCTTGAATGCGGAAACTGCACCATGGTCTGCCCCACATGTTTCTGCAGTTCCGCCTATGACTTTTTGCCGGCAGATCAGATTTCGGGCAACCTGAAGGAATGGGCAGGCGTCCGGATGAGACATTGGGATTCCTGTTTCTCCAGGAACTTCGCGAAGGTCCACGGAGGGAATTTCAGACGGTCGAGAAAGGCGAGGTACCGCCACTGGATGACCCACAAGCTGGGTTACTGGATAGACCAGTTCGGTTCGCCGGGCTGCGTGGGATGCGGTAGGTGTATAACGTGGTGCCCCGTGGGCATAGATATTACGCGGGAGCTTGCGGAGATAAGACGTGTACGATAGATCGGTACCCTTTGAGGCCGTAATAAAATGGATAAAGAAAGAGACAAGGGATACGGCCACCTATGCCCTGAAGATCAGGAGCAGCGAGATCCAGAAGGCTTACAGTTTCAAGCCCGGCCAGTTCAACATGCTGTACTTTCCGGGCATCGGGGAATCGGCCGTATCCATAAGCTCGGGGACATCGGACCATGATCTGCTGCACACCATGAGGGTTGCGGGTGACGTTACTACGGCCATATCGAAACTCGGTGTGGGAGATGTCATAGGGCTGAGGGGTCCTTTCGGCACGGGATGGCCGATGGAAGAAGCGGAGGACAGAGACCTCATGATCATTGCAGGGGGGGTGGGCATAGCACCTCTGAGGTCCGTGATACGACATGTCTATATGTCGAGGAAATCCTGTCCCGGCAGGGACGTCATTCTTTACGGCGTCAAGACTCCGAAGGACATGATTTACAGGGACGAGTTTCCGCGGTACCGGGACGTCTTCCAGGTATTTCTCACCGTGGACAAGGCCGACCCCGAGGAATACTGGAGGGGCGAGGTTGGACTGGTGACGCGGCTGATGGACAAGGCCGCCTTCAACCCTCTGGGCACCACCGTGTTTATCTGCGGTCCCGAGATAATGATGCAGGTTACGATCAGGGAACTGCTCCTGAGGGGTGTGCCGGGGGAAAAGATATTCCTCTCCATGGAGAGAAACATGAACTGCGGGATGGGGATCTGCGGGCACTGTTTTTTCGGTCCCAAGTTTGTCTGCAGGGACGGGGCCGTTTTCAAGTACACCGACATCGAGGAATTCATGGGGATAAAAGAGGTGTGAGATGAGAAGACCCCGCATCGGCGTGTTCAAGTTCACTTCCTGCGACGGGTGCCAGCTTTCGATCCTGAACCTGGAGGAGCAGCTTCTCGGACTCCTTGAATTTTTCGAGATCGCTTACTTCCGCGAAGCCGCTGACCTGCCGCCAAAGAGACAGTATGACGTGGGGATTGTCGAGGGGTCCATATCGACGGAGTGGCAGAGGAAGGAGATCATGGAAATCAGGGACAGGACGCGCTTTCTGATCACCATCGGGGCCTGCGCCACTGCGGGCGGACTTCAGGCTCTCCGGAACTGGGCGAACGTCTCGGAGTACAAGAGAAAGGTTTATCCGTCTCCCGACCTTATCAGTGTTTTCGCAATTTCAACGCCGGTGTCGGAACATGCATATGTGGATTACGAACTGTGGGGATGTCCGATAGAAAAGAACGCCCTGTCGGAGACGCTCGTATCACTCATAATCGGGAAGAAGCCCGGGTTTCCCGTTTACAGCCTTTGCATGGACTGCAAGATCAAGGGGATACCGTGCCTGCTCGTCTCGCGGGCCGAGCCCTGCCTGGGACCGGTAACAAAGACCGGATGCGGCGTGCTCTGTCCCTCCTTCGGCAGGCCCTGTTACGGGTGCTTCGGACCGCGGGACGGGGCCAATATCGACTCTCTCCTTGAGCGTTTCAGGAATCTAGGAATGTCCCAGAAGGAGACGGTCCTTCTGCTGGACAAAATGAACACTTATGCGTACAGGAAGGCCCGGATTGAAGAAGCTCATTAGATCGGACTACCTGGCGAGGGTTGAGGGAGAAGGCGGGTTTACCGTCAGGATAGAGAACGGCAGGATAACGGGTCTGAACGTGCGCATCTTCGAGGCCCCGAGGTTCTTCGAATCCTTCCTGGAGGGCAGGCCCTTCGACGACGTGCCGGACTTTACCGCCAGGATATGCGGGATCTGCCCCGTGGCATACCAGATGACTTCCGTACATGCGATCGAGAGGATATTCGGCATCGAAACGTCCCTTCCGGTCAGGCAGCTGCGACGGCTCATGTATTGTGGTGAATGGATAGAGAGCCACGCCCTTCATGTTTACCTGCTCCACGGGCCTGACTTCTACGGACTGGAAAGCGCCTTCGCGGGCAAGAGGTATCTCGATATCGCAAAAAAGGGGATGAGGCTTAAACAGCTCGGAAACGATATCCTGACCGTTCTCGGCGGAAGGCCGGTCCATCCCGTGTCCGTCAGGGTAGGAGGGTTTTACAGGGTGCCGGAGAGGAAGACCCTCGCGGACCGTCTGTCCGAAATCGAGAGATGTTATGAAGAGTCCCTGGAGGGGATCAAATGGGCCGCTTCCCTCCCCTTCGACGACCGGCCCCGTGACACCGAGTTCGTCTCGTTGGGACATCCCGCTGAATATCCTTTCAATGAAGGTGACATTATATCCAGCAGGGGACTCAGGATGTCCGCCGAGGATTTTCTGGGGGTCCTTCAGGAATATCAGACGGAGCATTCCACGGCGCTCTATTCGGGCATCAAGCGGGGTTCAGCCTTAAGCCCCTACGTTCTGGGCCCCGCGTCGAGGCTTAACCTGAACCATGAGAAGCTTCCTTTGGAGATCACGGGGGTGATGAAAGATGCCGGCGTGACGGTTCCCATAAGGAACAACCAGATGAGCATCATAGCGAGGTCTGTCGAGATCGCCTATTCCTTTTACGAGGCCATGAGGATCATAAGGGAGTATGAAGCTCCGGACAGACCTTATGTGGAGTTCGAGCCCCGGGCCGGGACAGCGGTCTGGGCAACGGAGGCGCCGAGGGGAACGCTGATCCACCGCTATGAACTTGATGAAAGGGGATTTGTAAGAGGGTGCTCGATCCTCCCCCCCACGTCCCAGAACCTGAGCCATATGGAGAAGGACATCTACACCTTCGTCGAAGCCAACATTGACAAGCCCTCGGATTTCATCAGGAAGGAGACGGAGAAGATAATGAGGGCCTACGATCCATGCATATCCTGTTCGGTGCATGTTGTGAAGGTTTAGCCAAAGCCGCCCATAGCGTTACGAGTCTGTCAGCTTTTCCGAGTATCTCTCAACTCTAAGCTCGCATTATTCATAAATTTCCCTCAAAGGCGAAAGGGGACGGTGTTTGAGCGGTTTTATTCGCCCGCACACAGACAAGAGGTGCATGACAAATAAAGAGGGCAAATTCCCCGGAGAGAAGCGAGCCTGCCTGCCGGCAGGCAGGAATGAGCGAAAATACCGTGCCCTTTCGCCGCCTGACAGACGAAAAATCCAGGCTCGCACTACTTTTCCGAAAGCAGCTTCTCCACTTCCGCTATCTTCCTCTTCAGTTCTTCACGTTCCTCTTCCGCGCCTGCTACGGAACTGCCCGGTATATGGGCGGCGGTATTTGCGAAATGGAAAGCCACCGTCTCTTCAAGGTCTTCCAGGTCGGACCTCAGACGCCTGAGTTCCGATTCGAGTTCGCCTTTGCTCATCCTGTTGCAGTCCTTCGACACTTTGCCGTCTCCTTTTAACATTGGAAGTTCTATATCCTAACAAACGGACGAAGGGTACTTCAAAAATCTGCCCGTGGAAGCGGGGTCTGTCGTTTTCACGGATGACGTTTCGACGACAAAGCGGTGTCATCGAGTAGGACAATCTTGTCGTGATACGAACAAAAGTGGCAGGAAGAAAAAGAGGCCCGCACAAGCAAGCCCGCGTATATGCTGGTTTTTACGGACTGGCATATCGATTGCTCCTCAGAAAGGAAATACGCTCACAGGAGGAATCACATGAGGCAGATAGCAGTATACGGAAAAGGCGGCATAGGAAAATCGACGACGACACAGAATACCGTTGCCGGCCTTTCACAGGCCGGGTACAAATGCATGATAGTGGGTTGCGATCCCAAAGCAGACGCTACAAGGCTCATACTTCACGCAAAGGCGCAGACAACGGTAATGGACCTTGCAAGGGAACGCGGCACGGTAGAGGATCTTGAAGTCGGCGAAGTACTTCTGTCGGGCTTTAACGGCGTCAGGTGCGCCGAGTCGGGAGGACCCGAACCGGGGGTTGGATGTGCAGGCCGGGGAGTCATAACGGCCATAAACTTTCTTGAAGAAAACGGGGCCTATGAGGCAGACACCGACTTTGTCTTTTACGATGTCCTTGGAGACGTTGTCTGCGGCGGCTTTGCTATGCCGATGAGAGAGGGCAAGGCAAAAGAGATATATATAGTCACATCCGGCGAGATGATGGCCATGTATGCGGCGAATAATATTTCGCGAGGCATCCTCAAGTATGCCCACAGCGGAGGCGTAAGACTGGGAGGCCTCATATGCAACAGCAGAAAGACGGATAAAGAATACGAGTTGATTTCAGAACTCGCGAAAAAGCTCGGGACCAAGTTGATACATTTTGTGCCGAGGGACAACCAGGTTCAGAGGGCCGAGCTGCGGAGAATGACGGTCATCGAATACTCTCCGGACCACCCTCAGGCCGATGAATACAGGACGCTGGCCAAGAAGATTGCCGACAACAGGGACCTGGTGATACCTACGCCCATTTCCATGGATGAACTGGAACAACTGCTTATGGACTTCGGCATAATGGAGAGCGAAGAAGCGGCGGCGTAAGAAGAAGCGGGCAGAGCGTTCAACGATTTTGTAGGGGCAGACCTGCGCGTCTGCCCGATGCCTGGGCGGCCGCAAAGGGACGCCTCTACACAGTGAACCCTTGCATACAAAGGAGAGAAAATGAGCACGGCGATCAAAGATACACAGAAGATGATAGAGGAAGTTCTTGATGCATATCCCGAGAAGGCGAAAAAGGACAGGGCGAAGCACCTCACCGCCAACGATCCCACCGGCCAGTGCAGCACATGCCAGGTGAAGTCCAACATAAAATCGCGGCCCGGCGTTATGACGGTGCGGGGCTGCGCCTACGCGGGCGCGAAGGGCGTGGTCTGGGGTCCGGTGAAAGACCAGATTACTATCAGCCACGGCCCTGTAGGATGCGGGCAGTACAGCTGGTGGTCGAGAAGGAATTACTATAACGGCGTAACCGGAGTCGACACCTTCGGGACGATGCATATTACGACGGATTTCCAGGAGAAGGACATCGTCTACGGAGGCGACAAGGGACTCGACGCAGCGCTCCACGAGTTGAAGGAGCTCTTTCCCCTTGCGAAGGGCATCGGCATTCTCTCGGAATGCCCGGTCGGTCTTATCGGAGACGACATCGAGGCGGTCTCGAAGCGCGTGGCGAAGGAATTCGGCATCCCGATAGTCCCGGTCCGGTGCGAGGGATTCAGGGGAGTCAGCCAGTCCCTGGGTCATCACATCGCCAACGATACGATCAGGGATTATGTCCTCGGCAAGGGAACGCTCGAAAAATCTACGCCTTATGACGTGGCGCTTATCGGCGATTACAACATAGGCGGCGACGCCTGGGCCTCCAGGAAGATCCTCGAAGAGATGGGGCTGCGGGTGATCGCGCAGTGGACCGGGGATGCATCCGTCAATGAGCTCGGCATAGCTACGAAGGCAAAGCTTAATCTCATCCATTGCTATCGCTCGATGAACTACATATGCCGGCATATGGAAGAGGAGTACGGCATCCCCTGGACCGAATTCAATTTCTTCGGCCCTACAAAGATATACGCAAGCATAAGAAAGATCGCCTCCTATTTCGACGATCAGATCAAGGAGAATGCTGAAAAGGTGATCGAAAAATATAAGCCGGTGATGGACGAGGTGATCGAGCGGTACAAGCCCCGGCTCGAAGGCAGGAAGGTTATGCTCTACGTCGGCGGCCTGAGGCCCAGGCACACCATCGGCGCATATGAAGACCTTGGGATGGAAGTAATCGCATCCGGCTACGAGTTCGGCCACAGCGACGACTACAAAAGGACGTATCCGGTCATGAAAGAGGGTGCGGTGATCATGGATGATGCGACGCTCTACGAACTGGAGGAGTTCACCCGGAGGCTGAAGCCCGACATGGTCGGCTCCGGAATCAAGGAGAAGTATTCCTATCACAAGATGGGCGTGCCCTTTCGCCAGATGCATTCATGGGATTACTCCGGACCATACCACGGCTTCGACGGGTTCCCGGTCTTTGCGAGGGACATGGACATGACTGTGAACAACCCCACATGGAGTCTGATACGGAGGAAAAAATGAAGACTATCAGGATTAAAGACCATAACGAGCTCTTCCAGGAGCAGGAGTATCTAGACCAGTTCGAGAAGAAGAGAGAGTTCGAGGCGCCCTGGCCGAAGGAAAAGGTAAAGGAGGTTGCCGAATGGACGAAGACCGTCGAATACCGGGAGAAGAACTTCGCCCGGAAGAACATAAAGATTAACCCGGCAAAGGCATGCCAGCCACTCGGCGCGCTCTTTTGCGCCTCGGGCTTCGATAGCACGATGCCGTTTGTTCAGGGCGCACAGGGCTGCGTGGCCTACTTCAGGAGCCATCTGAACCGGCATTTCAAGGAGCCTTTGGCGGCCATATCGACCTCTATGACAGAGGATGCGGCTGTCTTCGGCGGCCTGAATAATATGCTCGAAGGCCTCGAAAACGCCTATACCCTCTACCACCCGAAGATGCTTGCTGTTTTTACGACCTGCATGGCAGAGGTGATAGGAGACGATCTGAGCGCCTATATAAGGCAGGCGAAGGACAAGGGTCTGGTCCCGAAGGACCTGCCGGTCCCCTTTGCACACACACCGAGTTTTGTCGGCTCGTACGTTAACGGCTACGACAATATGATGAAAGGGATACTCTCTTCCATCACCACAGGCAAAAAGGGGGAGCCTAACGGGAAGATCAATATCATCATGGGATTCGATACATACACCGGCGACTACCACGAGATAAAGAGGCTGCTGTCGATGATGGGCGTGGACTTTACGCTTCTGTCGGACGCCAGTGCGATCTTCGATTCTCCGAATACGGGCCAGTACAAGCTATATCCCGGCGGCACTCCGCTGGAAGAGGCGATGGATTCGATAAACGCCGCCGCTACCGTCGCACTTCAGCAGTACTCGACGCTCAAGACGATGGATTACATCCGGAAGGAATGGAGCCAGAAGGCGCTGGTGCTTCCGCCCATAGGTATAAAGAACACCGACCGGTTTTTTGAAGAACTGAGCAGGCTGACCGGAAAGCCGTTGCCGCAGGAGATAGAAGATGAGCGCGGGAGGGCCGTCGATGCGATGGTCGACTCGCACCCCTATGTCCACGGAAAGAGATTCGCCCTCGTCGGCGATCCCGACCAGCTGTTGGGTCTCGTGAGTTTCATAATGGAGATGGGCGGAGTTCCGGCGCATATCGTCTGCACGATGGGGGACAAGAAATTCTCCGAGGAGATGCAGAGCCTCCTTGACTCAAGCCCCTTCGGCAGCGACGCTAAGGTTTATGCCGGGAAGGACATGTGGCATCTGAGGTCCCTGATGTTCACCGACCCCGTGGATATCCTGATAGGCAATTCATATGCGAAGTTCCTCTGGCGGGACACGGGCACGCCTCTCGTAAGAATGGGCTTTCCTCTCTTCGACAGGCACCACCTCCACAGGTATCCGGTCATCGGCTATCAGGGCGCCATAAATCTCTTAAGCTCGATAGTAAATACGGTCCTCGACGAGATGGACAGAAAAACCATGAATACCACGAGCTTCGATGTGATCAGGTGAGTGAGGTGAGGCGGTGAATCTTGGACGACGAATTGCAAAGGGTTGCATGGCTAAGGGAATTTGCTGATGTCATTCCCGCTTGTCGGGAATCCTTCCGGCAAAGACAGATTGCGGACAAGCCGCAATGACAAAGCAGGGACGGACAGGGCCAAAAATAAGGCAACAAAAAAAAGGTAATCAGATGATTACGAACATAGACAAACTGACAGAGAGCGGCTGCAATATAGACAGGAAGGACAAAGTCTGTCGTTCCAGGGGCGGCGAATCGTGCGCCTTCGACGGAGCGATGATCGTTCTCCAGCCGATAGCTGACACAGCACATATCGTGCATGGCCCGATTGCGTGCTGCGGCAACTCATGGGAAGGAAGGGGATCGTTGTCAAACGTAGGGGCGAATTGCGATGCGCCCGAGACCTCGCCCCTGCACAAGATGGGTTTTACCACCGACCTCAATGAGATGGACATCATCTACGGCGCGGAAGAAAAGCTCTATAAGGCGATACTGCAGACGTGCAGGGCGGTCCGGCCGAAAGCCGTATTCGTCTACTCGACGTGCGTAAGCGGACTCACGGGAGAGGATATCGACGCGGTCTGCAGGAAGGCGGGGACGGAGGCGGGCGTCAGGGTCATCCCGGTGAATGCGCCAGGCTTTACCGGTCCCAAGAACCTGGGAAACAGGATTGCCGGCGAGGTGCTTCTCGATCACGTCATAGGGACGGGAGAGCCCCCTTTTCGGACGGAATGCGATATAAACCTGATCGGCGAGTATAACATCGCGGGGGACCTCTGGCTTGTCGAGCCCGTTCTGAAGGCAGCAGGTATAAGGGTGTTGTCCCGTCTCACGGGCGATTCGACTTTTGAAGAGATAACTTACGCTCACAGGGCAAAGCTGAACCTCGTGGTATGCGGCCGCGCGCTCATCAACGTTGCACGGGAGATGGAAAGGAGATACGGCATCCCCTATGCCGAGGTCTCCTTCTTCGGCAAGACCGAGATGGCAAAGGCATTGAGGGCCATAAAAGACCGCTTAAGCCGTTCGAGCGGTTTCAACGGCTCAAACAGTTCAGGCGGTCTTTCTGAGAGGATTGAAGCCGTCATCGCAAGGGAAGAAGAAAGACTGCCGGCAAGGCTGAAGGCATACGAACATCTCAGAGGAAAGAGAGCAGTCCTCTATACGGGGGGCGTGAAGAGCTGGTCCTTCATATCGGCGCTTCTCGACCTCGGGATAGAAGTCGTTGCAGTAGGCACGAAGAAGAGCACCTTCGAAGACGAGGAGAAGATGAAGGCCATTCTTGGGCCGGACGCACCGCTCGTCGAGGACGTCACGCCAAAGAACCTGCTCAGACTTTTCAGGGAAAAGGGAGCGGACATGCTTATCGCAGGCGGCAGAAACCAGTATCTCGCGGTAAAGGAAGGCATCCCTTTTGTGGATGTGAACCAGGAGAGACATACCGCTTACGCCGGTTACGACGGACTGATAAATCTCGCTGAGGACATAAGCAACAGCGTGAAATTCTATGGCGGGCAGGCAGCATTCAGCGGTCAGCCGTCAGCTTGTGGACGAAAAAACAATGCGCCCATTGACAAAGATAAAAAAACTGAGAGCCATGAGCTTAAGGCTGAAAGCTGTCTCATCAATCCACTGAAGCATTCGCAGGTCCTGGGCGCGGCGATAGCCTTCCAGGGCGTTCACAATGCGGCGCCGGTTATCCACGGCGCGCAGGGATGCAACTTCCTGGCGAAGGTGCTTCTCACGAAACACTTCAGGGAGCCTATTTCCCTCGTCAGCACGAAGCTCTTTACAGAGGACGTGGTCATGGGAAGCGGGGAGAACGCCGGCAGGACGATCGAAGGTATTGTTGAAAAGAACCGTCCCGATGTCGTGGGGGTCCTGACGACAGGCCTTTCGGAGGTGAAGGGCGACGACATTTCCGATGTGATGAGAGAACTGATGTTAAAGAATCCTGAGACACGGTTTCTTCATGTTTCAACGCCCGACTATGAGGGCGGGCTGGAAAGCGGATATGCGGCCGCTGTCGAAGGTCTGCTCGGTATCGCCGGTTCCGGCCTTCCGTGGCGGCCGTCGGACTTTCAGGTCAACGTCCTTGCCGGTTCTCACCTTACCCCGGCTGATTTTACGGAACTGAGGGAGATGATCGAATCCTTCGGTCTGCATCCCCTGATACTTCCCGACCTTTCGGCCCTGGACGGCAGCAGGCAGGGGTTTTCGCCTCTCGCCGTCGGCGGTACTCCAGTCGCGGATATCGCGGAGATGCGGGGTTCGCGGTTCACGATTGCAGTGGGGTTGAGCATGGAGAAGGCCGCAATGAAATTGAAGGAGCGGTTCGGCATCGAATACAAAGTGTTTGAAGGACTTGCCGGGCTTGAAGACACGGACGAGTTCATGGAGACGCTTGAGGCGCTGAGCGGTCGAAAGATCCCGGAGAAATATCGGAGGCAAAGAAGGATGCTCATCGACGGGATGAGAGACACCCATCTCCTCTACGGGAAAAAGAGGGCATGCCTCGCCCTGGAGCCGGACCTCTCGGTCCAGTTTTCGAAGGTGCTGAGCGAAATGGGGGCAGTGGTGTCCCTTTCGGTGTTGCCAGATTCAGCGCCGTCGGCAGCAAGGATTCTTGCCGACCGGGTGAGAGCAGGGGACCTTTTTTCTATAGAGGGGGAATTCGACATCCTTGTCTCCGGTTCCCATGCCGTCGACACGGCGGCGAGGCTCAAGACATGTCTCTATCAGGCGGGATTCCCGGTGTACAAGATTTTCGGGAACACCGCCAGGGTCACGATCGCATACAGGGGGACGCTTGCGACGGTAAACGAAATAGCCAATATTTTTGTCAGTGAGGTGCACTGACATTGAAAGGAGGTCCGACGGGATGAAGGTTGCATTTGCGACAACAGACGGTGTGCAGGTAGACGAACACTTCGGCAGGGCCGGGAAGTTCGCCGTGTATGAGGTGGGGGAGAAGGGGTATCGCTTCGTCGAGATGAGGACGTTTGCCGACGGAAGAGACAGGGCGATAGAAGAGACGAAAGGCATGAAGGAGGTGCACGACGACCTTGTACAGAAGAAGGTCGACTCCCTGGGAGACTGCAAGATAGTATATCTCACCGAGATCGGAGGCCCGTCCGCCGCACGGCTGGTGAAGAAAGGGATGATGCCGGTCAAGGTGAAGGAGAAGGTCACGATAGAGGAGTCACTGGAGAGGCTGAGCGAGACGATAAAGAAATCGCCGCCGCCGTGGCTGAGAAAGGCGATCGTAAGTGAACAGTAAGCAGTAAATAGGCAGCAGCAAATAGTGAATAAGATGAGGCAATCTTAAGACAGGAGGAAGAAGAGATGAAGATGATAAGGGCTTTTGTAAGACCGGAAAAAGAACAGGAGATTGTTTTGGCCCTGGAGGGGGCCGGATTTCCGTCGTTGACCAAGATGCCGGTTTTCGGCAGGGGGAAACAGAAAGGGCTTCAGGTGGGCCCTGTACATTACGATGAACTTCCGAAGACGCTGCTCATGATGGTCGTCGACGACGAAGACGAGCTGAAGGCAGTCGGTATTATCAGTGAGAAGGCGAAGACCGGTTTTATCGGCGACGGGAAGATATTCATCAGTCCGGTGGAGAATGCGTATACGGTCAGAACCGGAGAGGCGGGCTTATGAAAGAGATCACCGCGATCATACGAAGGGACAAATTACCGGCGACAAAGTCGGCGCTTGATACATTGGGCTATCCGTCCCTGACGATCCAGAGCGTCGACGGAAGGGGCAAGCAGAAGGGCGCCATGTGCGCAGAGATGGATTCCGAGATGCCCGAAAGCTTCTGCACGGGTGTAAAGCTGACGCCGACGCCCTCGGTATACGCCCTCGAACATACTCTGCCGAAAAAGGCGCTCTATGTGCCGAAGAGGTTGCTCACCATCGTCGTGCCCGATGAGGCGGTGGAAGGCATTGTGAAGGCGATCGTGAGCGCGAACCAGACGGGCAAACGCGGTGACGGCAAGATATTCGTCTCGCCCATTGGAGGCGCTGTAAGGGTAAGGACCGGAGAGACTGACGGAGAAGCGGTAGCGTAGGACCCATACTGCGAAAGGCTTTTCGGGCTGCTTCGCAGCCTGGCGGTGGAGTTGGGTGGCATTTTTGTAAATGGTTGCAGGGGCAATTCATGAATTGCCCCTTTGGAAAGGAGGATATTCATGGCGATTGTAGGATACACAAGAGGCGGCAAGATATGGACGCCCAGGTTTATAGATTCGATCGATGTCGACAAGTGCATAGGTTGCGGCAGGTGCTATAAGGTCTGCAGCCGGGACGTGCTCGAACTCATCGAAAAGCCCTTCGACGGCGAGGATGAATTCGGCGACGATATGGGAAATAAAGTCATGTCTGTTGCAAGACCGGAGAACTGCATCGGCTGCGAGGCCTGCGCAAAGACATGCACGAAGAGATGCCACGAGCACGTGGAAATATGAAGCAGTTTCAGACTATCGCAATATGCAGGAGTAATGTCCTGTTATTGTCATTCCGGCTTGTGCGGAATCTTTTTTTGGAAGGACTCCCGGCAAGCTGGAGTGACTGATGATGGACCGGCTGCGTCGGTTCTTAGTTTTGCAGGGATAAATAAATGGAGATTTCGATCAGAAGGGCCGTGCCTGACGATATACCGGGGATGTGCGGTCTGCTTGCGGATCTCTTCTCGATAGAGTCGGACTTCAGCCCCGATACGCACAGGCAGACCCGAGGGCTGGCCCTCCTGGTCAACGACGGGGCCGGATCATCGGCCGTGTTCGTCGCCGAGGACGCCGGGACGATCGTCGGCATGTGCTCCGTGCAGGCGCTAGTCTCGACCGCCGAGGGAGGACCGGTGGGACTCGTGGAAGACATGATCGTGAAGCGCCGATACAGGCGAAGAGGCATAGGGAAGGCAATCCTTTCCGAAATCGTCAGGTGGTCCGGCGAGAAGAAAATGACGAGACTTCAGCTGCTCCGTGATGCGGACAATGCGGATGCGCTGGAATTCTACAGGGACAACGGCTGGTCCCATACCAGTCTTGTTTGTATGAGAAAGCAGATCTGACCCGGTGTTACGTTTTGAACGTACCGGCGAAAGACATACCATTTGGCCCGGTTCAGGGCAACTTCAGAGTCAGGCCGCCGCCTCGCCGCTCACCCCGGTCCTTATACTTATGACGTTTTCCATGGAGTGTACATATATCTCGCCGTCGCCGGGTTCCCCGGTAAACGCCGCATCCCTGATGGCATTGACGATGCCGACCACTTCCGCGTCCTTTACGACGAGCTCTATCCTGGCCTTGGTCACCAGGTCCGCCCTGTAAGTTCTGCCGCGCAACTGATACTTTTCGACTTCCCGGCCGTCATGGCTTTCGATAAGGGAAAACTTGAGGCCGGGATGACCGGCATTTTCGAGGGCTGTGACGACCTTGCCAACCTTTTTGGTGCGTATGATGGCTTCTACTCTTTTCATGCGAGCCTCCTTTTTCCGAGGGCCGGTTTTCCCGTCCGGTATTTCACGAGGGGGTTGAACATCCCGTCGCCCTCCGGTTTAGTGAACCTGCCTTTTCGGATTTTTTACCTTTATCTGTAAGCCAAAAACATGCCAGGATTCACTTCTTTGTTTTTTAGGGGAAAACCGAAGACGGGCCGAGCCAACTTTGTTACATGAGACAATTATGTCTCGTCGCAATGCCTGTGTACGACGGACTTTGACTGATACTTGATAGGTATGTCGATCCGCAACTGACAAAGACATCGCCGTAAAACACGCGTCTCATCATCTGCAAGCGGAAGCCTTCTATCTGTCGGTCTCAGAGTCCGGTAAACCGGACGGCAGTGTTTGTTGCTTTCGGAATTCAACGGGGGAAAGTAGTTTTCTCCCGAAGTATGCACGGCCATAATGTGCGTGCAAGGGGTCTTACGATCTCGGCTGCACCGACACCGTTCAGATTATCGCCTGGCGCGGGATCTGGCAAGACCGAGGTAGTTCCAGGGGCCCCTCCGCAAACTTCTTTCAGTTGATCGGGCTATCGGACATCGTGCTAGTTCGACGTAAGTCCACTTACTGGCTCAGCCACGGTGTAAATTGCAGTATCAGATAGTTGATCTCCCGCAGGAGTTGTGACATTGACAATGAGACTGTGAACCCCGGGAGAAAAAGTATTCGGCTTGATAGGTATCGCTGCAACAAAAGCTCCAACCGGTATATACAAAGTATGATATGTATCTGTCATGGATACTAAAATCATAAAATCGCCTTTAAAACCTCTTTGCCGTCAAAAGTTATCGTAGTTAGAGATCTCGAATCTGCATACAAGAAAATGACCAAATCGAAGCTCTGGTATGGATGCAAAAGGGAACTTGACGGTGAAATAACAACGTAGTTACCCCCAACGTTAAGACTACCGGTCGCAGTGGAGTTGCTGTAGTCAAAGTAGTTGACGGTGCCGAAAGCTGTGAACGTGTGCTCATATGAAACTCCCGGATTGAGGCGACCAGAATCAAAGTTGCCATCCGCTGCGAACATCCCTGATTCCGTTCGGGGCTATAGGGGACGTTGCCAACTTAAACAACATATGGTAGGCTGACGTCATGCCGAGGCGAGCGAGACTTGATGCGGCAGGGGTGCTGCATCAAGTGATGGCGAGAGGGATAGAACAAGGGCTGA
>Ga0315550_1000057_pt1 | contig 63345 bp, 64 predicted proteins | sample SalMarSW160190MG_2_FD_203100 | JGI IMG/M metagenome (GOLD analysis project Ga0315550, IMG submission 203100) | Salt marsh sediment microbial communities from the Plum Island Ecosystem LTER, Massachusetts, United States - Salt Marsh Sediment SW1601-90 ...
AATCATCTTCTTAGAATTTGTTTCTAAGGCTTTTGAACACTTCTTTGCGCTGATTAAATCTTCCCAAACTGAAGTTGAAGTTCCAATAATCTTTGAGAATGCTTCTAGTTTTTGAGACGCTGCATAAGTTTGCCCTTTAATCACATAACTAAAGAATAACGGTTTTTTAGGTTTAAGTAATAACGTGTACTCCTGGTGCTTTATTCTTTCAATAGAACCTTTTGAAGAGAAAGTTTCGTTACAGAAATTTATTATGGCTGCCAGAAAACCTCCAACTAAAACACCATCTAACTCACTCCCTTCAAGATAATTTTTAGTATACAATGGTGTCCCAGATTCAGCAAGAACTAAAAGCATTACAGGTTCTTCATTGATTAATTGAGGAAATTCTACATCTCCTTTATTACTCAAACTAACCATTAATTCTCCAAATCTTGTTAATTCTAACCGATCCTTTAAGCTAGCTTCTTTGTTAATTAAATCTTCCCAATCACTTAATTGTTCAAGCATAACATCATGTTCATTAGATATCTTCATCGCAAGATGTTTGAGATTTTTATCTTCGGCAATCTGTTCTGCTTGTGTTAACAAAATTCTTGCTTTTACTAAATCCAAATCGATTAAAGAAAGCTGACTTTGCAGTAAATAGGTTTTAGTTAATAGTGTGAAAGAATTTTGATGTTCAGCAATCTCTGAAAGACTCTCAACCAGTGTTCTTATCAAATCTAACAACTCTTGATCTGCTGACATCTTGAGTTCTTCAAGGAGTAATTCAATATAATTAAGTAAAGCTGTTATAGTAATAGAATGGTCAAGAACATCTTCTTCCAAAATTTCTTGAAATAACTCTTGAGCACCAACTTTATCTTTCATTCTTGTACTAGTTTTAAGATACTGTGCTTCAGCTACTCTTTTTATCTGGTTAATAAAATCATTCGTTTCTTTATTATCAATCTCTCTAATTCTATCTAAATATCGTTTTGCTCTATCTTTCATCTGAGCATCTAACGATACAGTTACTAATCCATATAAAGAGAGAACAATATCTATTTGATTCCCTATCCTCTCTCTCAAATAGAGGCTTTCTTTATAATATAGTGTTGAGGTTTCCCAATCTCCTCTCTGTTGGTAAATATCACCTATATTACATAAAACTAGAGCTGTATATTGATCATTTCCTGTTCCTTCCCATAATCTAAGACATTGTTTGAAGTATTCTAACGCTTTGTCAATCTCTCCTTTATACATGTAAAGATTTCCAATATTATTCATTGCTGTTGCAATATCATCTTTATTACCAATCTCATTGTAAATCGTCAGACTCTGCTCGTAGTATTCTAATGCTTTTTCCAACTCCCCCTTAGTTCTAAAAAGAACTCCTATATTGTTTAAAATTGTGCTAATCTCTTGTTTGTCTCCTAATTCTTCCCATAATTTCTGGCTTTCAGTAAATAATTCTAGAGCTTTCGAATGGTTGCCTTTTGATTGAAATACTACTCCTTTCAATTTTAGAGTACTAGCTATTCGGCGTTTTACTTCTTTACTTTCTTGTTTCCTAATAGATAGAAGAATTTCCTCATTCTGCTTAAGACACTCTAATGCTTTATTCAGTCTTCCTAATCTCCAAAGTGAGTATGCTTTTTCTATTATCGAGTCCATTAAGAGTAAGTAATATTGATTGTCTTTAGTTTCTTGGGAGGTTTGTTCTAATATCTCAAGAGCTTGATTATACCTACCTAGTTTATTGAGGATTGTACTTTTACAGATTTGACAGTTTAATACTTCTTTCTTATGTAGTTTGTAAGATTCTTCGAGAGTTTCCACTAATTGTAATGCTTCTTCATACTTTCCTTTAACAATTAGTTGATCAGCTCTATCAAGCTGACTTGAGTTTGAACCCAATGGAACCCCTAATAGATTAATTAGCTTTAATCAATTAATAAATTTGTGAAGAGGGTAATGATAAAAAATGAGATAAATTCTTATTTCTGACTAAATTTCTTCCTTAAAATATCCATCGCTTTGTTAATGGTGAGTTTTTCAAGTTCTTTTGCCGCTTCATAGTGTTTCCCACAAAACCACTCTGCGTATGGGGGGTGACCGACAGATCCTGTTCTTTCCATTTTTCTTTGCCACTTGATATCAGCTTTTCTCTTCTTAAAATAGACAATACCACCTTCATCTGAATGAAGAAATCTGTTATTACAAATAACACAAATTGGAGGTTTCATCGTGATTTGTTCCCTTCTTACTGTTAAAAATTTAACTGAGCTATGTGCTAATCTAATCTAATGCTTCTTCGAATAGCTGTCATAGTTTCAGTTGCCATAAGCCTATTATTTGAATCTTTGTCATTTATTGCGATTTCACCCAAAATCCCAATAGCTTGAGGTTCTTTTAATACGCCTATATTACTCATAGCCTCAAAACGTACTCTAGGATGGGGGTCATATAAAGCTTTCAAGTTTATTTGAAATATGTTAGGATCTTCAATCTCTCCAATATCAATCAGTTTTCTTAGTTCTTGAAGTGCTAGTAATCTTATCTCCCAATCCTCATCATTGAAAGCCTTTTCTAGATGTGGAACGGGATTCCCTTCTACTCTATAGGTTAAAAATTCTACAACAACCTCTCTTACTAATTTATTTGAGTCCAATATGAATCGTGCTACTAGCGATACTGGAACTTTAATTGGGAATTGTAGAAGTGTTGTTTTAGCTTCTTCTCTAACTGCTTCAGAGTTGTCCTTTAAAGATTCGAAAAGTGGCTCAATCATAGTAATGTCATCAAAGTTCTTTAGATCTCTTGCAGCTGCATATCGTACTTGTGGGTGTTCATCCTTTAATCCAAAAATTAGAAAGTGGACAGTTTCAGGATTGGCGTGCTTTCCAAATGAAGAAATCGCTGAAGCTCTTACCTGCCAACTACTGTCTTCTAAGGCTTGTGATAACGCAACTGATGCTTTGCTAAATTCGATTTTTCCAAGTATTTCTGCTGCATAACTTCTTACATCATCATCTTTATCCTTTAGTGATTGAATTATTGTTTCTATTGCTTTATCATCATTGATGTATGGAACCAATTGCTCCAGAGCTAATTGTCTCAAAGCAGGATTATCATTAGCAAGTAATTGAATACTCTTTTGAATTTGTTCTTCTGACATTTTGTAACCTCAGGATAATTAAGAATCTCAAGTTACTATATCTTTTGTAAAATTTAAGATTAGTGAAAGCAGTAATATTAGAAAAATTTTCATTACAAAGTTTTAAATAAAATTGGTTACATTCATCATATCATCCTCTTAAAGTTAAGTGAAAGGTTATTACCATGCTAACCAATAAACAAAAGTTCTATTATGCAATTTGTAGATTTGGTTCAACTATTTTACTAAATATTGTTTTTGTAGCAACTTTTTGGATGTACACTAATCAAGTAGAACTTGATCCTATCTTAAATGGAGTAGGCAACGCTGTAGGAAAATTGGTGATTGGTGTTTCTTCACTGGTCTTTGGTTATCTCTCAGATTCTTTATCATCATCTAAAGCTAAACTAGGGAGACGAAAGCTTTTCATTTGGACTGGTGCTCCAGCTCTCGCTTTTTCATTTGTTATGCTCTTTACTCCTCAATTCTTTATCCCCTCTAGTAGTCAAACTATGAAATTTGTCTGGTTACTTGTTTGGAATGCAATGTTCCATCTGTTCTATGGTTACTTACTTATTCCTTTCCAAAGCTGGATGCCAGAAATTACTAATGAAAATGAAAGAGTTCAAGTATCAGCTCTTCAGAATGCAGTTAATTTAATAGGAAGTGCTGTAGGTTCAGGATTTGTTCTCATCATGTCTGGTTTTATCTCTGAGGATCCAGCAGGAATTTATGGTAAACCTGGAACTTATTTGTTGATTTTTGCATTAATTTTTGCTTTTATAGAGATGATAGTCTTCTTACCTGCTCTTTTGAAAATCAAAGAGAAAAGAATAGTTCATGAAAGAAGAAAGATTCTTGATGAGCTTAAAGTAGCACTAAAGAACCGTAACTATATGCTTTGGGTGGGGAGTTTTACAATTTTAAATGTAGGAGTGACAATTTTAACCGCTCTCTTACTTGATTTTCTTGAAACAGTTTTAGGGATTGAAAATACAGTTCAAAAGACTCTTTTTGGGGGAGTAATGTTTATTATAATTATTATTAGTTTCTTCTTCTGGTCTAGGTTCTCGAAGAGATTTGGAAAGAAATGGTCGTTGATATTGTCTTTTTCGTTCCTAGTGATTTGGATGCCGTTAACACCTCTTGTTGGAAGGATACCTGCTATCCCAGCCATTATTCAAGGTTATGTGTTTGGAGCAGTAGCTCTGTTTGTAATGTCTTCAGCTTATCTCTTTCCTTATGCAATATTGGCGGATTTTGCAGATGATGATGAGAGGTCTACATCAGAAAATCGTTCTGGGATGTATACTGGATTTAAGAGTTTGCCATTTAATATAGCTCAAGCAACAGGTTTTATCCTCGCAGGTGTAATACGAAAATGGCCTGAAGGGCTTCAATGGTTGGGACCTATTGTTACCATCTTCCTAGTACTTGCTATTCCTATAATATGGCAAGGCGATTTTGATCCCTTTCTAAAAGATGAAACAGTTAAGAAAACTTCAATATTTAAACAAATTTTCAATAAAAATATTAATAAAAAAGATTAGTAGTTGAATACTCCATTTCTTGCAGCTAGGGTTAGCTGTCGAATGTATGAGTACTCACTTGCTAAACTCTTTCTTTGTTCTGCGATTTTTTGTTTTTCAGTTTTGACTTTCATTGCCATTTTTTTTGCACCTATAATAACATAAACATCTCTTTATTAAAGGATTTTTTTAATTAATTCGAATAATGGTTAAACTAAGGAGTCAGATGACATAACTGGTTTTAACAACCTTTAAGTGATAATATTAAGTTAATAAGGTCTAAAGTGCATATGTTAAACCTAAAGGTTAAAGCAAGGAATTTTGACCTCTCGTAAAGTTTAAGATAGAAGTTTCCAAGTCAACTTATGAAAGAATGGACCTTGATTTCTTGGAATGTTAATGGAATCCGAGCTGTTTCAAAGAAAGAAGTATATGAAAATCTTAAATTTAATGAGTGGTTATACAAAACTTCTCCTGATGTTTTATGTATTCAAGAAACCAAAGCTCAACCTGATCAATTAACTGCAAAACTACTTAATCCTCAAGGTTATCAAAGTCATTGGTCATCTGCTGAACGTAAAGGATATAGTGGAGTTGTTACATACTCAAAAATTAAACCTACAAAGATTAACACTAACCTTCCATCTGATAAATATAACAATGAAGGAAGGTTGATGGAAACAGAATTTTCTGATTTTGTTTTATTAAATGTCTATTTTCCTAATGGGAAATTAAGTGCTCAAAGATTGAAATACAAAATGGGCTATTATGATTCATTCTTAGAGCATGTAATTAATCTGAGAAATGAAGGCAAATCAGTTATTATTTGTGGAGATGTCAATACTGCTCATACTGAGATTGATTTAACACATCCTAAAGGCAATGAAAATGTTTCTGGTTTTCTTCCAGAAGAACGTGAGTGGATTGATAAATTGACTTCGATAGGATTTATAGATACATTTCGATATTTCAATAAAAATCCAGAACAATATACTTGGTGGTCTACAAGGAACGTTTACAATGGCGTTACTGCTAGAGAAAGAAATGTAGGTTGGAGAATAGATTATTTCTTTATTTCTGAGAACCTGTTAGATAATTTAGTTGAATCAACAATAATGAATGATGTAATGGGTTCAGATCACTGTCCTATTAGAATTAAGTTGAAATTTAACTAATGTATAGTGGATATCTATATTAATATGTTCAAATATCCCCTATTTTATGCTTGAAATTGTGAAGTTAGATGATATTGATATTCAGAAATTCTGGGTTTATGTTATGAAAGATATACCTAGGTATTTCTTCTTTATACTCGATAAAAAACAATATCCTGAGAATAGCAAATTCTTAATTGCTTTAGAAGATCAAAAGATAGTAGGAATATGTCTTATCTGGAAAAATAGTGTTGTGCATGTTCGTGGTCAGAATAGAGAAATTGTGAAAGCTCTAGTTACTGCTATACCCAAAGACCTTCCAGTTAACCAGATTAGTTTTCCATCTCAATATAAAAAACTATTACATGATTTGTATCCTAATTCAAAATACAAAATCTCTTTGCATAGGATGTTATTAAAGAAAGAAAATATGATGCCAAGATATCAATTAGGTAAACCTTTTACTCAGAAATCCTTAACCGAAGAAGATGCACCAGATATTGCCAAATTATGTGCAGAAGCTGACCCAGTTTATTGGGGAAATGCAAAGGCTGAAAATTACGTTTTCGATGAAAATCAGATTTATACTGGTTTATTTGATGGAGAGAGATTGATTTCTTTTATGTATGCCTGGGTTGATGAAGTTGCAGCAATTATAGCAAATGTTGCCACACATCCTGACTATCAAAATCAAGGACTAGCAACATATATGGTTAATGAAGGAATTCATATAATGATGGAACATACAGAAATCGCCATTATTCATGTACTTACTGATAATGCACCTGCAATTAAAGTATATTCCAAAGTAGGGTATGAAGTATATGCAACTTATGAAATGGTAGGAATATAGGATAGTTGAAAGACTATTTTTTTGATTTCTTCTTTGTTTTCATCATAAGAAAATCTGGAAGAGTATCATTGTCCATGTAAGCTTGTCTTGGATATTTCTTTACAATTTCCTCTGATGCCATTGGTTCACTCATCTCAATAATCTCTAAATTGTTTTTTACTAACTCATTAACATATTTGCTAATTGGTCTTGGAAATGCTAGTGATGACGTTTCCCATCCAACTGGTAGAAGTGCAGGTCTCTCATCGAAGTAATTCAAAGCGATCTTTCTCTTATCTTCGTTTCTTTGACTATCTGGAGGAACACGCATAGATGTTGTTACGGGCCAAGCAAATGCTGGGTGAGTTATACTAAAAACAAAAACTCCTCCATCTTTCAATACTTCAGAGATGTTCTTTAATGTGACTTCATAGTCAGCAATATCCATCAGAGCCATATTACAAATGATTTTATCAAAGGTGTTCTCTCCGAATTCATCTCCTAATTGTTCAGCTGCCATCTTTAGATAATGAATACCTAACTTCTCTTGTTCTTCTCTCTCTTTTGCTCGATCAATCATTTTTGAAATATCAATTCCTGTTACTTTGACTCCAAGTTTCGTTAAATACCTTGCAACAGTCCCTTCACCACAAGCAACATCTAGTATCTCTTCGTCTTTATGTGCATCAAGTAATCGATAGACTTCAGGCAAAATAAGATTAGTATGATGATACTCATCTTCTGCTTCTGGAGAGATCCAATATTTAGCTATTTTGTCCCAAGTTGATTTAGGTGTATATTCATCGAGAGAATTAAGTCTAGTAAATCTAGGTGCATCTCCAATATCAAGCATTCTTTCTGACCCCCAGGCTTTATTAGGAAATTCTTGTTGCTTTTTCTCTTTATAGATTGGCATCCAAATTACAATTTCTTCTTCTGGTGTGAGATCTCCGATTTGGAAAGGGTGTCTTCCTTCATACTCAGCGAAATCTAATGCAGGATTAGGAGAACCACACTTATGACATGGAATATTATAATAATAATCATAGAAAAAGAATTCTTCTCTAATCATCTCTTCTTTAGCACATCTTAAGCAAGTAAAAACTCTGCATTCAGGGCACCAAGAAATTCCATTAAAGTGAGTGGATTTACCACATTTATCACATTTGTATTGATAATGAAGATGACAACGAGGAGTGAAAGAATCAATATTTTTAGAAGCAAAATTCTGAGGATAATCTTTAGCAATTTTCGCATATTCAGAACAATAGAAACACAACTTATACTCTGAAGATACCATGAAGAAAGAAAAGGAGAGAAGTATAAAAGAATAATCTATTGCTTTTACTTCTTAGCTCTGATAAAGAACCAGTATTTGCTAGTTGATATTTCTTCAATACTAAAACCTGCTCTCTCAAGATAGAGTGTATACATTTCTTCATCTTGATTTTGGATACTTGTTCCATACCCAGTTCCAAATTTCTCTTTATCAGGTAATGATATTTGAAGTGTAATGATGAAACTTTCTTTGTTAGTATCTATTTTTGAATCCCAAATCCAGAATTCTCCCCCTGTTGAAAGGACACGATAAATCTCTTTGATTGCTTTTTCCTTATCTTTATGACTCATATACATTCCACTGAAGAATGAAGTGGCATTATCAAATTCTTCATCTTCAAATGGTAGGTCTAAAGCATCAGCAACCATCCATTTAGCATCAGAAGTTTTGTCAAAAGCTTCGTCGATTTCATCTTGACGTTTATCAATTGCTGTAACTCGTTTTCCACCAACTTGTGCAATAACACCTTCTCCACCTGCACCAATGTCAATAATAGAACCATCAGGGATTTTTTCTATCACTATTTGTTGAAACGGAGTAACTTGTGTTTTTTCAGGATTAACACCTGGTATTTCAGGAATCTCCTCATTGGTTGTATTTTTTTTGTTCATATATTCCACCGAAGTGTTCTGAATATTCTCGATTGGTCACGTGTTTTTAAGATTGTGGCCACTTTGTGTTCACTTTTGTAGGATAAACTTGGTCACAAGTCACTGAGACTAAACCTGTTTTTCATTATTTTGCAAAGAGAGGGACCTTTCTAAATGGGACACTATACAAGAACATTCCACCTTATCGGCAGTGGAAAACACCTTTATTTCCTGTGGAAACAAAATCCTCTCATTTGTTGAAAATCCACAATTGTGGATAATTGTTGTTAGGTCCCATAAGTATTGCTCCGTTAGGATATCGAGCGCTGATAGTACAGGTATTCCCATTATTGCTTATTTCCACTAATATATAATGTAATGCTTGCTCCCCATAAGAGTAACCGTATATCTCATTGTCATCTGAATATGATTCTAAATCGGGTGCATGGTAATACAAATGGTGATTCTCATCTTCTGCATAGATTTCATTTTGTGGATTATCAACAAATCTACTTGCGTTCCAATGTCTTCTTTCAATTGTTATATCTTGATACTCACTTGCTGAAATATTGTAAAACTGTCTTATGTCAATAAATGGTTGGTGATCCAGCACTCCATAATCAACTTCTAAATGTGCCCCACCTCCGCCTGAGCACCAATAATGTGTTTCATTGCCTGATGGTAAGTCTGTTTCATTATATAATAATCCGCTGTTACCATAAATGTAGCTCCAATGCTCATAATGATGATCATGTCCGAAAAACACACCATCCACATCATATCTATCCGCAATTGGAATCAACCATTTCTGTAACTCCCAATTCTGACTTGAAGTACCAGTTGTCAAAATAGTATGGTGAAAACATATGAAAATCCATTTTTGCCCAATTGATTTTGCGTTAGTAATGTCTTGAACAACCCATTGTTTTTGGATTTGTGTCATACTATGTCCCTCCGCATCAAAATTATCTATCATAGTGAAATGTACATTCCCATAATTAAATGAGTAATAATTTGCGTTTGATGTTTCATAATTATACTTGAACAGATTATGATAATTCTCTGCACTTTCACCTTCATAATCGTGATTACCAACAACAGATTGAAACACGCTTTCTGATGCGAAGAGTGGAATATTCTGGAGTACGTTATGCCACAAAGTTCCAGATCCTCCTGATGAACAGATATCTCCAAGCTGTAAAATGAAATTAGGTGATTCATTTGCGATCCCAAGCGCAACAATTCTTCCCGCCTCTTGAGTTCGACTATCAGTTGGTTGCATATCTCCAACAATGCAGAATTTAAAATCCACACTGAGATAAGCTGGAGCAGTCACAAAGCTAAAAACATGTGATTCTTCATAATTGTGGAATTCTTGCTCAATTTTATAATAATATCTAGTATTAGGTTCTAAATTATTTAATTTTATGTGGTGCAAATGGGATTCAAAATTTTCTTTTTCAACGTATATTTGATTATTAAAATTTGAGTCCATACTGTAAGTAATCTTTCCCTTAATTTTATCTTCTGACAACCAATTAACGACGACTGAAGATTTCGGATTAGCATCCCAAGTTAACCAAGGACCATCATTCCAGGAATAATTCTGCTCGAGTGAGACAGAGATACCAAATTGAGTAAATAAAGTAATACCTATTGAACATGCAACGATAGTAAAAAGAAAAATTGATGAAATAACTATTTTCCTTTTTTTACTCAAATTAGTAGTCCAATAAATCTTCTTTAGCTTCATTTAAGTAGACCATCAAATAGTAGGTTGATTTTAACTTTTTTAACTATATAAAAATATATAGAAGAGATTTTCTCATCTAAAACATCTAAGTTATTTATCGGTCTACTATGCCTACTCCTCTAATTCCCCTATTTGCTATCCAATTTATTATTATATCTCTAAGCTCTTTGATGCCTTCTAGATTAGCACATGAGGTGTTAATCGTTTTAATGTGGTTTATGTCAATTGGTAATGCGTGGTCATGTACATATTCTAAAATTGTTGAACTTACATTAGCTATGTTCTTCTCATCTGGTTTATCAAGATCTGTCTTATTGGATACAAGAATGATTAAGGTATCTTCGTAAATCCATTCTTTTGCAATAGCAAATCTTAACCAAATCTCTAAAGATTCGAGTGTATTAAATCTTGTAACATCGTAGATTAGCAATAGAACTGAGATTCTTAATAAAGCTGGAAAACAATCGAAAACAGATAATATTTCATCAAAAGTTGTACTCTTTTCAGATACTTTTTGTCTTTGTCCTGGAAATACATAAAATTGTAAAGTAGTAGTTACAGGTATATTATCAACAATAACTTTTTCACTACTAAATTCTATTTCAATATTGTAGGATTTCTTCGTCTTGAGCAAAAGCTGTTTAAGATCTTCTTCAGAAATATCTGGTTTTATAATTAATCTTGATAGTACAGATTTTCCTGTAAATCCATCCCCTAATGGGATAACTGCACCTGTAGCATAGTGTTTTAGTTCATCTGTCATAGTATCTAACCAATGGAATTTCTATAATTGTGCTACTCAAAGAAATATTCCTTATCTTAGAATAAAATACTTTGCAAAGTAACAAACCAAATCCTTGGAGAGAAAATTAACTGAAAAGGATTTGTATCTAAATTAAATCTTACAAAATCCTTCATAGTAATTTCTTAATTTTTTCACTGCTCATAACTCTTCCTTCGCTTACAACTTTGCCATCAATGCGAACTGCGGGAGTCATAAAGACATCTAAATCTGCAAATTTAGAAATATCAGTAAAATACTCGATACTATATTCTTCTGTTTTACCTGCTTCTTTAACTGCTTGTTTAGCAATCTCGTATTGTTTTTCACATTTACTACAACCTTTTCCGACTACTTGTATCAATTTTTTATCTGTCATATTTTCACCTACTTTTAACTAAATGAAATTGGTTCATTTGAGAATATTAATCCGAAGAGTAATCCAGCTAATACTGTAAATACTACAACTAATAAAACATAAACCAGATTCTTTTTGTCTCCTATAAATTTGCGAGTTACTAAAATACTTTGGATTGATAATTCTGGATCAGCTAATAGATATGCGAGCAATACACCTCTAGACATGCCTAAATCTAGGAATAATTTTGCAATAGGAACTTCCATCAATGTTGGAAAATAAGCTACTACTCCAAATGTGACACCAGTAAGGTTAGCAACCACTGTATTACTACCAGCTACACTCTCGATAAATTCTGGAGGAATTAGTTGTCTTAACATACCAGCTATAAAAACTCCTATAATAAGATATGGAAAAATCTTTTTGACAAAGATCCATGTTTCAGACATCCATTCTTTACTATCTTCTTTATCAAATTTTATTATTGTATAAACAAGTATCACTACTCCAACTATGCTTGAGAGAACTGCTTTCATCCCCATATTTGCCAAATTTACTTTAAAAGCTTCAGATGAAAAATATTCCAAAGTTCCTACTAATTCAGCTCCTCCTCCTCCATTTGTTGAGAAATAACTTATTTGAGATGTGCCTGTAAAGAGAAGATATATTAAACCAAGAAAGATGTTTATCTTTGCATTTTTGAGAATTAAACAACAAACAACTAATAATACTACTCCTGTTCCCCATATGATTGTTTGAATTAAAGCTGGATTGTTTACGCCAATAATTTGCAAGTTGCTCTTATTAAGAAATGCAATAAACACTCCGATAACAACAATCAAGCTAACAATCAATCCTTTTACGATATTAACTGCCTTTAACTCCCTTCTTTCTTTAATTTCAGGTTGTCGATTTTTTTCCTCTAATTCTTCTTTTTCTTCCGATTTTTTTAGTTTATTTTTCCTATCACGGAAAATTAAATCCATAATTAAACCAATCAAGATTGAAAATACAAAAGCAAGTATAGCTCTTGCTATTGCTATGTCTGGACCTATTAAAGTACCTGTATAAGTTAGTGCTAAGATATTTACAGCAGGCGCAGAAAACAAAAATGTCATTGCTGGTCCAAGTCCAGCACCTTTTTTCTTAATTCCTGCGAATAAAGGAAGAACTGTGCATGAACAAACTGCTAGTAAGAAACCTGAAATCGCTGCTACTGGATAAGCTATTATTTTTCTTGCATCTTTTCCCATATATTTTATTATCATATCTTTTGGAACAAAAACTATCATTGCTCCTGCTATAAAAAATGCTGGGATTAAGCAAAGTAATACGTGTAATGACAAATAGTCAGCGAGAGCTAGGACTCCTCCTAAAAGTACTTCTCCTAACTTCGCAATCCAAATTAAGCTCACCATTTATATCAGTTGTTCATATCGAAATTATTCGATATATAAATTTGGTGGTTGAGCTCAGTGAGATGAGTATAAAAATGGGTTTTGATAGAAAGTTTTATCTCATTATATATAAATTGTGAACTGAAAATGACTAACAAGCATGAACAAACAAAAAATGAACTTGAGCAAAAATTGTCTCAATTATATGAGCAAGGAATTGTAACTGAATTAGCTAAAGAAAGGATTTCTGATTTAGAAGAAATAGAAAAACTCATACCTGGTATGAAGAAGGATGAACAGATAAACAAGTTGCTAAAATTGTTCAAAGCTTTAGCAAATAAGAATCGTCTTTTAATTCTCTGGCTATTAATGAATGGTGTTAGATGTGCTTGTGAAATAGAACATTTACTCAACTTATCTCAATCAACAGTGTCGCATCATATTAACTCTTTAGTCGAAGTTGGTGCTATTGATGCAGTGAAATCAGGTAAATGGAATCTAGTGGAGTTAGAAGAAAAAGCCTTTACCAAAGAATTCTTTCTCTCTTTACTGAGTTCGATCATTTAGATCACTTTTTTCCAATGCATAGATTTTTAAATCGATTTTTTTCGATATGTGTGTGAGGACTTATGAGTGACAATGCAAAACTTTCAGTTCTAAACAAATTTCTCTACATATGGATAGGTTTAGCAATGGTTCTTGGTGTTTTACTAGGAAAATTTATTCCTGGTATTACTGAATGGTTTGACAAATTCCGTTTTGATACTGTCTCAATACCAATAGCTATAGGTTTACTCTGGATGATGTATCCTGTGTTAGCAAAGGTGAAATATGAAAAGTTAAGAGAAGTTACAAAAGATTGGAAGGTCTTTTCATATTCCATGTTTCTTAATTGGGCTATTGGACCATTTGTGATGTTTGGCTTAGCAAAATTATTTTTATCAAATTATCCAGAATATCAAATTGGTTTGATTCTTGTTGGAATTGCTCGTTGTATTGCAATGGTTCTTATCTGGAATCTACTCGCAGGAGGAGATAATGAAAAAGCTGCAATTTTAGTTGCTGTAAATTCAATATTACAAATATTCCTTTATTCAGTTTATGCTTATTTTTTGATAGGTACATCATTAGATATTTCGATGTGGGATGTAGCTAAGAACGTTCTTATTTATCTTGGAATACCTCTTGTAGCTGGTTTTCTAACAAGATTCTCATTAATAAAAATCAAAGGAAAGGATTGGTATGAAGAAAAACTTATGCCTAAATTAAGTCCAACAGCAATGATCGGTCTATTATTTACTATTATAGTTATGTTTGCTATGCAAGGAGAAACGATTATTCAAAATCCTGTTGATATCCTTAGAATATCTGTCCCACTATTGTTCTATTTTATTTTGATGTTTGGTTTCAGTTTCATATCTTCTTGGTTACTAAAATTCAAGTATGCAGATACCGTTACTATTTCATTTACAGCTGCAAGTAATAATTTTGAATTAGCAATTGCTGTAGCTGTTGGGATATTTGGTATTGCTTCCAAACAAGCCCTTGCGACAACAGTAGGACCTCTGATTGAAGTTCCAGTTCTCTTAGCATTAGTCTATGTAGCAAGATGGGCTAGAAAAAAAATGTTTAAACTTGAAACAGTGGCTTCTAGTGAATGAATATACTAAATTTTAATTAGAAGTTGTTTCAGCTTTTTAGTCTCGAATATTTTTGTCGATTTTATTATTTTTTTTAATCATAGTGATGGAGAAATCTTTAAAGTGAATAGTGTAAAAGAACCTTAACAACATCTGGGTGTATAGAATTATGTATGATCAATTTAGTGAAATTGGACCACACTTTGAATTAAGTGAAACTCATAAAATGGTCCGTCAAAGTGTAAGGGAATTTGCAGAAGCTGAGATTGCTCCTTATGTAAAAGAGTGGGATCAAGCTCATACCTTTCATCGACCCATCTTAAAAAAGATGGCTGAACAAGGTATTTTAGGTTTAAGTATTCCTGTGAAATATGGTGGTGGAGGTTTAGATTACATCTCCCTAGCAGTTGCTTGTGAAGAGTTGGAACGTATTGACACATCTTTTAGAGTTATCCTCTCTGTTCATAATGGTTTAGTTAGCTCAACCATTTGGCAATGGGGGAATATGGAACAGAAAAAACAATATCTCCCTATACTTACTGCTGGGGAAAAGATGAGTACTTTTGGTTTAACAGAACCTGCTGCTGGAAGTGATCCTGCTGGATTGAAAGCTAGGTGTCGTCTTGAAGGAGACGAATGGATTATTAATGGAGAAAAAATGTGGATAAGTTATACTGAATCTTCAGATATATTCTTAGTTTTTGCATATGAGGAGAATGTTAGACATAAAGGAATGAGAGCGTTTATAGTTGAACGTGATTTTGGAGGTATAACTACTGGTAACATAGAACATAAAATGGGAGTGAAAGCAGGAGAAACTGGCTGGATGCATCTTGATAATACTCCTGTTCCAAAAGAGAATTTACTTGGTTTACCTGACGAAGGTTTTAAAGTTGCTATGGCTGGACTTGATTGGGGTCGTTATACAGTTGCAGGTGGAGCTGTGGGAGGAGCAAAAGCTTCCTTAGAAGCTGCTGTCAAATATGCAAATGAAAGAGAAACTTTTGGAAAGAAAATTGGAGAGCACCAATTTGTACAAGGTATGATTGCAGATAGTGTTGCTGATATCGAAGCCGCTGAGCTTTTAGTCTGGAAAGCAGGGTGGACAAAGAATCGTGGAAGAATAAACACTCGTGAAACTTCAATGGCTAAATGGTATGCAACTAATGCAGCTGTTAGATGTGCAGATAGAGCAATACAGATTCATGGAGCATATGGTTTTTGTGATGATTATCCAGTAGCAAGATATTATAGAAATGTTCGTGGAGCTACAATCTACGAAGGAAGTAACGAAATACAGAAAATAATCCAAGCAAGATATGCACTTGGGTACTATGAGGATAAACCTCTAAGATGTATGCCACCCGTATATGACCCAGATGAGTGGGCAAAAGAGGATACAGATAAATTCTGATCTTCACTTCTCTTCTTTTTTGAACTTAGCAAGAAATGAGTAAACTCTTTTGCAAATAAATGAATTTGAAAACTACTAATAGATTTTAACATCATATAACTAAGCTTAATATGGGTTGGTCAATTCACCATCTTGAAAAGAGTAAAAATCTGCAAAACCAAAAATTTTGCAGAAATAATTATCTATGTTTTCTTAGCTTTCTCCTTTTTTTTCTTCATTTTTTCAGCGGTTTTATGAATACTCTCAAAGAATGGGTCAAAATTACCCAAATAAATTGTCGGTAGAGAAAGTAAGAAGAATAAAGCTACTATAGGACCTAACCATTTTAATCCAATACCTGATCTGAATGTCAGGTGAACTGGAAACTTTTCTAAACTTAATATTAAAGATGTAACAATTCCTGTACTATGGGGGGTATAAAGAATAGGAACTAAAAGATAAGCAGTTGCTTGAAAGATGTTAAGAGGAATCGAGTTGAATCCTGTATACATGCCTGCTCTAGATTCGTTAGTTTTCCTTTCATCTTCATCTGCTAAATCTCCAATTATAGCATTTGGGAAGAGATATGTTGTTGATAATCCAAAACCAAGAAGAAGACCAAAGATCCAAGTTTGGATATTGTTGGGAATAAAAGGTATCTTACCTAATACTAATGTTAATGGTAAGATTACTATTAAACAACCATAACTTATGAACAGTCCCTTACGCTTTCCTATCCTTTTGGACATCTTTTCCCAAAAGATGAAACTTACCATTGTTGTACCAAACATTGCTATTGCAAAAACAGCAAAATCCAGCATCCCCGTCAGTCCTAAAAAACTAATCAAATTGAAGGTTAAAGCTGTTAAAATTGTTAATCCCATAGAGTAAATGCCTTGAGTGATGAACCAAAGAACGTAATTTCTATTAGACAAAACTATTTTGAACTCTCTAAGAACATTTCTTTCTTTTCTTGTAACAGGTTCTTCTTTGACTTTAAGAAGAACGGGTAAGAATGCAGCAACCTCAATTAAAGCAAATATAACAACTACAATTAAAAGAATGAGTCCCAATCTACCCTTAAGAGCGTTTATCGCTCCAACTTTCTTAATTTGATCATCAAGCATCCCTGAGAAAATAAATGCAAATGCTAAGCCTCCTACAGTAGCAACAAGATTAGCTGTGTTTTGCAATCCTGACATGGCAACTCTATCATCTTCCGTTGTAACTTCAGGCATCCAAGCTTGATATGGTGTTGTTAAATAACCATAGAAGAGGTTGAACAAGGAATTCCAAATCAGCAACCAAGCAAAAATTAAGGCGTCATCTCCAATTGGTATAAAGTAATGAGGAATAAATATCATGACGAAGGATAATGCTAAAATTGGTGCTCCCGTCCACACAAAGAATTTTCTTCTTCCCCATCTAGGATTCTTCAGGATGTCCGAAATATAGCCGAATATAAAACCTGAAAATGCAATTATAATCTTCCCTACTGCATTTCCTACTGCATTCAATGTTTGATCTAACTCAAATGCTGTGCTATATATGTAAACAATTGCGATTGTAACAATTTGCATGAAAATTGCAGTGCCAAATTTAGCAAAACCAAATGCTACTCTCTGCCCTCTAGTCAGCTTATGACTTACAGTACCTTCTACTACAGCCATAAACATCTGTTGAGATTGCAATTATAAAAAAATTGTGTGAAAAAGATGAGTTTTTATCTCATTTTTTCTTGATAATAATAATTTGGTTTGTAAGTTAATGGCCACTCAGGTTCATTATCTAGAATCTCGTGTATTTGTTCTAGTATATCTTTTGATAAAACTATATCTGATGCTTTAACATTTTCAATAACATGTTCTGGCTTAGTAGCACCTGTGATAGCTGCTGATATTTCAGGTCTCCTTAAAATCCAAGCTAGAGCTAATTGACTTGTACTTATATCTAATGATTGAGCAATTTCTCCAAGTTTTTTTACTTTGTTTATATTTTCTTCAGTTAAGTTTTTCTTCAAAAATTCAGATCTTTCAGCTCGGCTTCCTTCTGGTATCCCTTCATTGTATTTTCCAGTTAACATTCCTTGTGCAAGGGGAGACCAAACTGTGAATCCCATACCATGAGTTTTAGCAACTGGCATAATCTCCATTTCGATATAACGGGTAAACATGTTATAAAGAGGTTGTTCTACAATGGGTCGGTGTGCCCTTATGTCCTTTGCAATAGCATTTGCTCGTTCAAGTTGTGCAGCTGTCCAAACTGAAGTACCCCAGTACCTGACTTTACCATCATGAATTAAATCATCAAGAACCTCCACAGTTTCGTGTAATGGTGTCATATAATCATATCTGTGCATATAATAAATGTCAATATAATCCATATTTAGTCGTTCCAGAGTTCCTTCAATAGATTCCATGATGTTTCTACGACTTAATCCCCATCGATTTATGTCATGATCATTCATTGGCCAGAAGACTTTACTTGAAATAACAAGATCTTTTCTATCATAAGTTTCATCTGCAAGAAATTCAGCAATTACCTTTTCTGCTCCTCCACGGGCGTAAATTTCCGCTGAATCAATGAAATTAATACCATTTTCTATTGCTGTTGCCATACACTTTTTGGCAATCTCATCTTCAACAGAACCTCCATAAGTTAGCCAAGAACCTAAAGAAATTTCACTAATTTTAAGACCCGATTTACCTACTTTTCTATATTTCATAATATCACGTGTTATTAGACTTTAGATAACAGATAAAAGAATATAATAAAAAGAATGTGGATTTTCAATTTTTTTCGCCTACAAGGTTTTTTCTCAACTAAATATTCTATAATTTTAAAGTCATAAGCAAAAATTCTTAATGTAAGATTACAAGTTTTGACTTGGTGTTAATGCATGGTTTCAAATAGTGAAGTCATATCATACTTTGAAACTCCCAAAGCCCCCCTTCCTCTGAATTTTATCGCTAAAGGAGTATTGGGAGTAAAGACTATAATTGCTGCAATTAATCCTAGATCAACAGAAGAAGTAATAAGAGGAATTTTACGCGCAGCAAAGAAAAATCAGTCTGTAGTTATTTTCGAACTTGCTTTAAGTGAGATGTCTCTTAGTGGTGGATATACTGGGTATACTCCACAAAAATTTGCTGACAGATGTAAAAGCGCAGCATCAAAAGAGGGATGGTTCGCATATGCTCTACATGCAGATCATCTTACTGTAAAGAAAGGTACGGAAGAAGAAATTTCTAATGTGAAGAGGGAGATTGAAGCAAGAGTAAAGAGTGGTTTTACTGGATTTGCTATAGATACTTCTTTCCTGTTTAATACTGAAGCTAAAGAGGTCGTTGGTCATTTGCAGAATATTATCTCTAAGGGTATCATCCTTTTCAATTTCCTGAAAGAACAAATGGGGCAAAAAGAGTATGGTCTTGAAGGAGAGGTAGGAGAGATTGGAATTGCAGAATTCACATCTGTTGAAGAAGCTTTACATTATGTAAAGAGCTTAGCAGAGAATGATATATATATCGATTTTCTAGCTATAGCAAATGGTTCTACACATGGTATTAGTGTCAATGCAAAGGGAGAGGTCGTACCTCAACTTGGAATAAATATTCAGAGAACAGTTGAAATTGCTGATGAACTAAAACATCAAGGTTTCTCTACCCGAATAGCTCAACATGGTACTACTGGAACTCCAATTGACATAATCGCTTCAACATTTCCACATGGTAGTATCACTAAAGGTAATGTTGGTACTTATTGGCAGTTGTTAGTCTACGATATTCTAAAAGAATATGAACCCAAACTCTATGTAAAAATGAGAAAATGGGTTTTGGAAACCTATGGTAAACCTGATGTTGAAGAAGAAACAACTTTTTCAAAAAGCTCTAAATATGCTTGGAAAGAGTTTTTCGATGATGTTGAGAATGTAAGTGTTCAAACAAAAAACGCAATTATTGATAAAGCAGAGAACGATATGCATGAATTTATCAAAGCCTTTAAAATGGAAAATACTGCTGTAAATTGCTTTACATATATGTTTAATAACAATTTATTTGACAAATATTAGGATTGATGAAAATGGATATTGAAAAATATCATACAATTGATTCTTACCTTGACGAAATACAACCTGATGATTTACGTGAAATTCTTCGATCGCTTATTGAGATAAGTCTTGACGTGCCTAAACAGATTTTAACTTTTCTACTTGGCGAAAATGATTATTCTGGAACGTTAAATCTTTCTGGTGATAAACAACTCAGTCTTGATATTGCTACACAGGAATTGTTCTTACAACGGATGCCTAATAATCTGTATAGTTTACTTCTTGGCGAAGAAACAGATGAAGATAACATTATGACCGGAACTGGAGAGTTTATTATTCTCGGTGATTTTATAGATGGTTCTTCAATTATAAGAACTAGAAGCCCTGGAGCTATCGTGAATGTAATTGATAAAACCGGACATACCGTAGCAGCACTAACTGTTAGTTATACTTTATACCTCCGATTTGATTTAGCAACAGAATTGGGTTTTATACAATTTGTCCATGATCGTCAGGAATTTCGAGTGATCAGAGATAACTTGAATATAAGTCCAAGTAAGAATCCTGTTTTTGGCTTAGGGGGCAAATACAATGATCACTCTGCAAAAGAGAAACTTTTCGTTGATGCTTTAGATATAAAAGGAAAAACTAGATACGGAGGTTGTATGGTTCAAGACATGAACAATGTTTTTGAAAAAACTGGAGTCTTTGGTTATTTCTCACCGAAATTACGTTTCTGTTATGAAATAATCCCCTATTTATATATACTTTCAAAGGTGAATGGTGCGGGATTTTACATTACCGCAGATGGTCATGAAATCAAATATGAAGAAATAAAACCTCTCGATGTTCATAAGTTGACCTCCTTGCATTACTTACATCAAAGAGCTGGATTCGTTGGTGGTTCTAAGGATTTAATAGATCTCTGGTTTAAGATAGATGCCTTATAATTCTCTTTTTTTTTACTTTACAAATCTTTAGGCAAAAACTTAAATTAAGTGTTCATAATATGTATCAACTACCCGTATTATTTAATTAGGTGAACTTAACTAATGAAAACTACTGTTAGCTTGATAAAAGCAGATATTGGATCGAGCCCTGGTCATGTTAGAGTATATGAACCTTTAATGGAAAAGGCTGAGGAACTCTTAGACAAGGCCAAGGATGAAAACGTAATAATTGATTTTGTTGTGTTCAATGCTGGAGATGATACAGAACTCCTCATGACACATGAAAAAGGGACCAACAGTGAAGAAATACATAAACTTTCTTGGGATACATTTATGGAACTTGCTCAAGAAGCGAAAAAAATAGGTCTATATGGTGCAGGACAAGATTTACTAAAAGATGTATTTACTGGTAATATCAAGGGAATGGGACCAGGTATAGCAGAACTGGAGTTTGAAGAAAGACCAGCTGAACCAATTGTTGTTTTTGCTATGGATAAAACAGAACCTGGCGCGTTTAATTACCCCATTTTCCAAATGTTTGCTAATCCATTTAATACAGCTGGTTTAGTAATTGATCCAAAGCTTCATCCAGGATTTGAATTTTCTGTAATGGATATTTATAAAGCCAAATTTTTAGAACTATCTTGTCCGGAAGACATGTATGATTTATTAGCACTTATTGGTGCTCCTGGTCAATACGTTGTTAAATATATTAATAGTAAAAATTCTCAACTTGGAAAAGCAGCAGCAATTTCCACAGATAAATTAGCTCTAGTTGCAGGAAAATATGTCGGAAAAGATGATCCAGTTGCTGTGATAAGAGGCCAGAGCGGTTTTCCAGCCATTGGAGAGATTGTAGAAGCTTTCACTCTTGGTCACATGGTCTCAGGCTGGATGAGGGGTTCACATAGAGGTCCTATTATGCCTGTATCCTTAGAATATAGCCAATGTGTGCGATTTGATGGCCCTCCAAGAGTTGTAGGCCTAGGTTTTCAATTGAAAAATGGTGAGCTTAAAGGTGGGGTGGATCTTTTTGATGATCCTTCATTTGACCGAACACGCGAGAGAGTAAATGAGATAGCTGATTATATTCGTAGTCACGGACCTTTTGAACCAAGTAGACTTCCTTTAAGTGAAATGGAATATACTACCCTCCCAGACGTACTTAAAAAATTTGAGGATCAGTTCCACGATTAAATTAAGAAATTCGATTAACTCTTTTTTTCTCCTCTTCTTCTGTTTTTCTTTGTCTTATCTCTTTTTCACTCAAAAGCATGTAGATGAAGTATCTAATAGGTTCATAAAGCGGTTGATATATGCTAGAATCAAAATCATTTGCATGCACACAAAGATCATCAATTACAAATTCATCAGTTTCCAAATCATAGATTAGAGGATAGTATTTACATCCTTCAGGTCTATCTTCATAAATTGAGCACCGTTCATCCTTAAGGAAAAAACATTTGTTCTCAATATTTCTAAGTATCATAAAGCCATCTTTTTCTTCTAAGAATTCCTCTATCTTGAAACCTAAGTTTGAAATCCTAGTTATATCTTTTTCTGATAAAGGCATTTCTGTGTCTAAACAGCACTCATAACAATTATCAGAATATGGACAATAAAATTCTGATCCGTGAGGTGTCATTTCTATACCTATTTATTGGTTTTATAAATTTCTTCCTCAATTTTTTTTCTAAATTCAAGATCTAATTGTTCAATAATTTCGTCACTATTTGCTTCAATTGTCATTCTAATGATAGGGGAAGTATTTGAGGCTCTTATCAGTATCCATCCATGTTCTAAGTTGATTCTTACTCCATCTAATGTATTTAGGTTATTGTACTGATTATAGAGATTCTTTTTGAGGTTCTCAACAACTGTAAATTTGATATTGTCATCACATTTTATTTCTATCTTTTTGATAGGATATACTGGTATTTTGTTTACTAAAGTTGACAATTTTTGTTTTTCTTTACAAAGTATTTCTGCGATTTTTAGAGGTGTAACCATAGCATCGTCAAATAGAAAGAATTCTGGTATAATTATGTGACCACTTGATTCTACACCCAAAGGTGACTTTTCTTCTTTAGCTTCAATAGTTAAAAATGTGTGGCCAACTGGAATTTGTTTAATTTTAAATCCTAAAGGTTCTAATTGTTCTGCAACAGCTTTAGAACATTCTACATTAACAATTATTGTTCCTTTATTCTTTGATATTCCAAACTTTCCTATAATAATACCAGTTTGATCAGCTGAGAGGATTCTTCCAGTATCATCTGCTATTATTGCTCTATCTCCATCACCATCAAATGCAACTCCAAAATCACAACTTTTCTCTTGAACTATATCTACAAGTTTTCCTAGATTTTTAGGTTTTGGATCTGAAGGTCTACCAGAAAATGATGGGTCCGTTTCACAGTAAATGGGAACAACATCTATTCCTAATGAACTAAATACCTCGGGTGCTGATAATGTTGTACTTCCACCGCCACAATCCAGGGCTACTTTCAGTTTTTCTGTTAAATTAATTTTTTCTTTAAAGAAATTAATGTAGTCAGCAGCTATATCTAAATGATTAATGCTTCCTAACTCGTTCCAATCAACTAAGTGATAATCTTCCTCTATAGCTATATCTCGAATATTTAGAATCTCTTCTTCAGAAAAACCAACACCATCTGAATGATAAAATTTTATTCCATTCCATTCTGGAGGTAGATGGCTAGCAGTAATAAATGCAGTAGCATCATTATCTATCTTCCAACCAGCATACAATGTCTGACCAAATGCTGTGGTACCAACATATGTAACGTTGACTCCTGTTGATAATACACCCGATATGAATGCATAAGATAAAGGGTAACTTGAGTTTCTAATATCATTTCCAACAGTAATATCTTTTCCTTTTAATTCCTTCAAAACGTAGGATCCAAAAGCCAAACCTATCTGATACATGATACTTGATGTTATGTCTTTATTGTAAAGACCTCGTATATCGTAAGCTCGGAATATGTAAGGTGGAATTTCTTTGCTCATTGATTTAGGTGAGAGTTCTTTGTATAAAAATCTAATTACTTTTGAAATTTCTTCAGAAAAATCTTTTATTTAGGTTCAAAGTATCTCTCATTATATGCATCTAGCAGTTGTTTATTTCATTATATTTCTGAGTTCTTATTTAGTGGGCTCAATACCTTTTAGCTGGATTGTTACTAAAGTGAAAACAAATCAAGACCTTAGAGAAGTAGGATCAGGCAATGTAGGTGGAAGAAATGTTTATCGAGCAACAAAGTCCAAGAAATGGGCATTATTCGCTGGCTTTTTAGATGTATCTCGATCAGCAACTGCTGTAGCACTTCCTTATTTTATTTCAAAAATTTTGTATTTCGATCCCGTATATGGAGATACTCTGGAACCTTTGACATCCTTTTTTCCAGATACAATACTAAGTTTTAGTTTAGCAGTAGCTGGAGTAGGTGCAATACTTGGTCATAATTGGCCTCTTTATCTTTTTTCAAGTGGAGGAAGAGGTATAACTGTTGTTTTAGCTTCTATGTTAGTTGCTAATCCCATAATTATAGCTTTTTGGATAATACTCTGGCCAATTGTTATTGCAATAGTTGGCTATTCTTCTATTAGTTATATCGTTGTTACTGCTTTATGTGGTATCATAGCTTTGTTTCTACCGACTATCTTATTAATGCCTTGGGCTCAATGTAATCTCTCAATTGCTGTAATTTTATTTGCAATTGCTCTTATAATGTTAAGTAGGCAGAAGGATAACTTCCGAAAAATACGCACAGGTGAAGCTAAAAAGATGAAAATTTGGAAAGCTTTGGGGGGAAAGAAAAAGATGTCTGAAGAGATTTTAAAATAGCGGACGTGAATTATTACTGCTTTAGTGCAGTCACAGTAATACTTTTGACAGTATTAGCTAACATCAAAATATCTTCTCTATCTTCTTTCAAATCGTCAATATCAACTTCTGTACCATCAAGAACTATTTTGAGATCTGTTTTAGTACCTTCTGTTTTTTCAGTTCTAATTTCCTGTGAAATTTTCTGTTTTTCAGTTACTTTGATATCTCTGAAACCAGCTTTTTCAATCATGCTGATATAGTTGTCTTTTAATTCTGCTCCTGCGACACATGCAGCTAAAAGTTTTTTATTATTACGAATTGATTCAGGAAGCGGTTTTAGAAGAACAATATCTGATATGGACAAACGTCCTCCAGTTTTAAGAACTCTATAAGCTTCATTGAAAACTCTTTGTTTTTCTGGTGAGAGATTAATTACGCAATTTGAAATAATAACATCTGCTGTATTGTCTGCAATGGGTAAGTTCTCTATTTCTCCTAATCTGAATTCAACATTTGTAATATTATTCTTTTCAGCATTGTTTCTAGCTAAGTCAACCATTGATGGTGTCATATCTACACCTATAGCTCTACCTGTTTTTCCTATTTTATTAGCGGCCAAGAATACATCTAATCCCCCACCAGCTCCTAAGTCAACAACAGTTTCACCTTCTTTAAGGGAAGCAATAGCTGTAGGATTCCCACACCCGAGTCCCATGACCGAATCAGCAGGAATACTATTGAGTTCTTCTTTAGTATATCCAATAGCTTGACTGATGCTTTTTGCATCTGATTTACTGTCTCCGCAACATGCTTTACTATTCTTTTTAGCAATTTTACTATATTCTCTTCTAACAGTTTTTCTTACTTCATTTTTTTCCATATTAATCTGCCTTCATTTTCATTTTATTATTTCTTCCATTGTCGGTTTTAGAACTATCTTTACCATATTATCAACTGCATCTGCTTTCATAAGGGAGATACTTTTTATCACTCCTTTATCTTTCATAGCTATAACAACAAGTCTGTTTCCTTGTTCAATTCCCATTTTATCACGTAAGCTTTTAGGAAGTACAATCTGTCCTCGACTATCTACGGTTACAATTCCTTCAACATGGCAACAAGCTAAACCTTCTTTTTCTGAATTACAACAGGGTTCTACTTTTTTCTCTTGGTTCATAAGCCTCAATCTATAATAATCTAAGACATTTATAAATTTTCCGAATTTTCCGAAATTTCAGAAATATCAGACTTGTTATCTGTCTTGTCTAAATGCTTTTATTTCTGAATAATTGTTTGATTTTATGGGTAAAGCTATTATAGTTACAGGAACTCCAGGAACGGGGAAAACAACACTTACAAAACTCTTAATGGAAAAAGGATATTATATAATTGATGTTGGTTCCAAAGTAAAAGAAGAAAAGCTTTACGACTTCTTTGATAAAAAAATGCAAAGTTTTGTTATTGACGACGAAAAACTAAACAATTATCTGATAGATTTAATTGAAAACACCATAGATTCTGAAAAATTAATCATAGAGGGTCATGTAATGCGTCTCCCTCCCCAATTTGTATCACACTGCATAGTTCTCAGATGTTCGATTCGAAATTTACGACAGAGACTGGTGGAACGAAATTATTCTGAATCGAAGATTGATGAGAATGTTGAAGCAGAGATCATGGAGGTTGTTTTATCTGATATGTTATATTTGTATGGTGAAAATAATGTTTCTGTGATTTCAACTGATGGAACCGTCGAAGAGTCTTTGAACCGTCTTTTAAATCTCCTGAAAGAACTTTAAAAGGGGAGTTATCCTGCTATCCTTATTGATAATATCCCTCTTTTATCTTTAATGACAGAAACTGCTTCATTTGGAGCTACTATGGTAAATCCTTTAGTTTTGTTGTTTTTACTAAATAATCTAGACCATTTAAAATCGTCTCCACCTTCAATGGAGAACAATTTTATTCCAACGAATTTGTCAAAGTCTATTTTTGACATAGTTTTTTCTATCAAATTCATCTCCTCAGTATGCGATAAACCGTCCTCAAGTACAAGTATTGTGTTCCTTACTACTTTTGATAGTATATAACTTACTTTTTCTTCAGAAGAGAGATCTATTGTTTCTGAAAATGGTATAAAATCTACTCTATATCTCATCTTAATCACCTGACCTTCTTCGCCATTTTGGCTATTGTATCATATAGTGTTTCTATACCATCACCTTGTATAGCTGATACAGGTATAACTGTATACTCTTGAAATGCATCCTTTACTACTCTTATATCTGCATCTGGTAGATCTATTTTATTAGGTACAAGTATAAATGGTTTCTTCTGATGTTCTAAATTACCAATAATGGTAAAATTGACTTGATCAAAAGGAGTTCTAGTCGCGTCAATCACCACTAAAGCTACATCGACATTTTCTAAAAATTTAATTGCTTCCACTATTCCTCTTGTAGCTTCTTTTGCTCTTTGCATTGCTTCTCCAGCAGATAATCCGTGTTTCATAAATTCTTTTGGATTAACAGAGGAAGCAATTCCTGGCATATCAATTAGTGTAAGATCAAGTTTAGTACCATTGGAAGAAAAGTTCACTTTTTCTAGTTTCTGAATCGTTCTTGTTTCATGAGGGATTTCGCTTACAACACCTACTTCTTGGTCTGCCCAATCTTTCCCAATTTTATTAGCTAGAGTTGTCTTTCCAGCGTTAACTTCACCATAAAATCCTAAATTTATTGATTTTGGCTTCGATTTTAGCCATAATCTCCATGACACTTATTTCACCTTGAAAAGCATTCTCTGCAGTTAACATAAAACGAAATATTATTGACATCACACGCTGGTATTACGATTAAGTTCAATCTAAATTTGGTGCCCCAATTTTTCTAAGTTGGTTAAGTTAAAAATTTATTAAAGACATGTTTTTTTAATTTTAAATAACTCCGAAGGAATGGTTCTTAATATGTTTATCATGGGGACAAATTTGATACTTTGGTTGAAACTTCTTATGAAAAATAAATTCAATATAAGTGTACGATATATCCCTAGAGTGTTTCTTATTTCTTTGATTGTAACTCTTTTTACACCTCTCATTTTTTACGAGCACTTTAAGTATAAAAATAAGATAAAAACTACAAAAATAAAGCAAGATCCAGTTTTTATAATTGGTCACTGGCGCTCAGGCACAACCTATCTCCAAAATTTGCTTTTAAATGATAATCAATATGGATATCTTAATCTAGTAGAAGCTACTTTCCCGTATCTATTATTAGAAAATTACAAGCTAAGTCGTTCTCTTATGAAACCTCTTATTCCAAAAACTAGACCTATGGATTCTATGAAAATGAATGTTGATACTCCTCAAGAGCATGAATTTGCTCTAACAAACCTTTGTTTACTCTCTCCTTTAACTTCACTCTTTTTCTTCAATAAAGAAAATGAATATCTAAAATATGCATCTTTTGCTGATGCAACTCAAGATGAGTTCATAAAATGGAAAGAATCTTTTACATATTTATTACAAAAATTGACTTTCAAGAATAATGGAAAACAACTTTTACTGAAAAATCCTCTAGATTCCTTCAGAATAAAACATCTACTTGAGATGTTCCCTAATTCAAAATTCATTCACATATATCGAAATCCATATGAAGTATTTTTCTCGATGATTAAGCTTTATGAGAAAAATACTCACTTATTTTGGTTACACAAACCCGATTTCAATTTGGAGAGTTTCATCTTCAAAATTTATTTAAGATTGTATCAAAAGTTGTATGAGGATAGTTTGAATCTTAGGTCAGACCAATTTATCGAAGTTAGATACGAAGATCTAGTAAAAAATCCATTGTATGAGTTAAGAAGAATCTATGAAAAGCTCTCATTAGGTGACTTTAATCTGGTAGAAGAACGAATAAAGCAATATATTGCAGCATTACTTGAATATAAAGTTGACATCTATGATTTAACTAGTGATACTAAAAATTTAATTCAATCTAACTGGTCTAAATATATTAAAAGATGGAAATATGATTTATATAACTTAATAAACGATTAGAAAAAACATTAGTAAGCATTAAAAGTAAAAACACACTATTATAACAAGTGAAAAGAAAAACAGTTTTACTTCGAACACTTTTCGATTTGGGAGGCTCATTGGTAGGAGCCGTTTTAGCTTATTTTGCTTTTTTAGTTGTTCTAAGGATTAGTTCTATCTCACAATGGCAACAAATAGTTAGTTTTATTGTACTACTAATATCTAGTGGTTTTGTTGTGGGATTCTTTGCTTTCAAGAAAGACGGTATATTTCTTTCTGGAATTATAGGTGTTGTTTTTCTTGTTATCCTTACTATCTATGGGATTACAGGAATAGGATTATATGAAATTCTAGGTAGATATGCTCTAACTCTTATAATTAATATAGTAGAAGGAATTATTTTTTTCTGTATCCCAGTTTTATTTGCATTTTTAGGTGGTTTAATGACACCATCTTTGTGGCAATTTTCTAAAAGAGAAATAAATGGACTTAAAAATGCTTCAATTGGGAAACAAGAAGAAAAGGAAATTAAAGAGAAAATTTATTGTTCTGCCTGCGGTTCTGAAGTACCAAGAAATTCAACAATCTGTATTATCTGTGGAAAAAAAATATGAATTGATATCTAAACATTTACAGATATTTCATTTCTTTTGGTGTATTGGATAACCGAATACTTCCCTCTTTTGTAACTACACAGTCATCTTCAAGACGAACACCAAATTCATTTTCGAAATATAAACCTGGTTCTACAGTAATTACGGAATTCTCTAGTAGCGTTTTATTTGGTGATTCTGGTGTTCCTTTGCGAATACCTATTCCAATATCATGAGTTTCTATTCCTAAAGGATGTCCTGTTGAATGAATATAATATTTTTCTGGATCATATCCATATTCGACGAACTTATCTCTCACAGCCTGTTCAACATCGTCACTAATTGCTCCAGCTCTTATCAGTGAATATGCAGCTTCTTTTGCTTCATGAACTGCTTCATAAACGTGCAATACTTTTTCTGGAGGATTTCTTCCAATCCAATATGTGTGAGTTATATCTGAATTTGAGCCTTCGTAAGCTACACCATAGTCTATCAGTAAAACATTTTCCAATTCAATTTTTTTCTCTCCAGATTTATGGTGCGGTATAGCTGCATTAGAACCTGAAGCAACAATTGCTTCAAAAGCAATCCCTCCACGTTTATTAGCTTCATATTCTACTAAAGCAGCTATTTCTTTTTCTGGAATTCCTGATTTGATTTTAGGTTCTACTACCTCTTCCATTAATTCTTCTGCTAAACGAGCTGCAATTTTGTGGTTCTCGATTTCTTTTTTTGTTTTAATAGCTCGGATTTCAAAAATTAAATCCTTTGCAGATACATAATTTATTTTTGGATTTATTTTTGTTAAAGCTCTAAATGCTCCACTTGTCAGTATATCGAGGTTTAAGTTTGAAAAAACTTCTTCTTCTTCCACAAAATTTAATGCCATCTTTGATTCTGGAGTAAAACTATTTAGAAGATTTTTGATAAAATCCTGCAATTCTGATCCTTTTGAATATTGAATTACTTCATAAATTTCTTCATTTACATTCATTGCTTCCATTCGTGAAGTAATGATTTTTGGTTTTCCTGTTTGAGGAATAAAAGTCAGAGTTGGTGATGAAAACCACTTCTCTAACAAATATCTTTGATTAACATCATAGGAGTGATGACAGAAAACTATCCATCCATCGATAGTTTGATTTTTCAGAACTCCTTGAATTCTTTTAATTTTCTCATTCAAATTCTACACATTCCTTAAATATTGATTGAAGTTTTGGTGGTAATAAATTAGTTTCTATTATTTTTATTAAATCTTTAAATGTGTCTATGTCTCTGTAAGTTTCATTATATAATTTTAAGTAAAAGCCTATTTTGTTATTCTCAAAAAAATCCTGAAATCTAATAGAAGAGTTTTTGCCAAATACTCCTGGGAATTTAATGGTTTTATTAAAACAGATAATACTGGTACCCTTATCTTCAGTTGGAGCTAATACTACCTTATTCATTTTAATATGATCTTCAAAAATCTCTTCTATTTCTGTAGATGATAATAAAGGTAAATCGGCCATTACTATAGCAATAATATTTTCTGGTACATCATCAAGTGCTTTGAGAATAGAATTATTTAGGTCATCTGCTTTATCTTTCAAAACGTAATAATTCCCTTGAAAATCTAAATCAGGTTTATGGGTTAGAATATACACTTTACTAATGTCTTTTACTTGTAATGTTTTATTGATTACATTTTGAGTAACACTTTTGAGAAGTTTTTCCAAAAGTTCCTCATTCAGGTTAGATCTAAGTCTACTCTTATCTGAAATGGTTCCTCTATATGGAATTAATATCGCTTTTTTCATCTATTCACCTTCATATATTCAGCCACTAAATCTTCCATAAATGCAGGATTATCAATAAGTGGTCTAGCAATCGATATAGCTTTAGCACCTACAGATAGCATCTGATGTATATCTGAAATGTTTCTTACAAGATTATTCCCTATAATAGGAATGTTGGTTTTATTAGAGAATTTTTTTATCAGCCCTAAGTCAGCTTGTTTTTTACCTGGTATCATCGCATCTATGTGAATATAGTCGCAGTCGTTTCTCTCTAAAATCTCGATAAGATTGAAAACATTATTAACCACATTTCCTCTAATCTTTATTCCAATTTTTGCGTTTTTATTTAGTAAACGAATTTTTTCCAGAAGTTCTTCTAGATATGGAGTATTTGTTAACAAAGCTTGACCTCCGCCAATTTCAGTTATTTCTTTTTGTCTACAATGAGCGTTAATTTCAAAATAATCTACAAAATTACTGAGTGAATTTAACCAAGATTTACTCATTAAATCTATCTCAACAATTCTTAAATTAATAGCAATTTTTTGACTTTTCTTGCTTTTTCTCAGATGAAGGTTTTCTTCACACCATCTTTTTATGTCTGAAGTATCTTCAGGAAGTAAAAATTCTTTTCTTCCCCTTGTAATAATGTTTTTTGTTGCTTTGATATTTTTTTCATCTATTGAAAATCCACCTAATGTAACCATACCTACTCCAGAATTCAACATTGTTTGGCAGAATTCAGCATTAGCTATCCCCGCAATTGCAGATTGGATTATAGGAGGAAGGCAAAAATAATCAATTTTCATCAGATGTCACTTGATTTAATATCATGGTAGCTAGATTTTTAGCTTTTGTTATATCTTTGAATAAGATATCCGCTAATTGTACTTTCATACTAGTTTCACTTTCTATAATATCTACAAATTCATAATCAGTTTTATCAATGAAGATGGTACTGCATAAATCTTGATACATCTTAGCAATTTCAAGAGGTGTTACTTCAAGATTTTTCGCTTTCATTAGTAGAGCTGTTGGTCCACTGATCGGTGCTTGACCTATAATTGGACTAATTGCAATCACTCGATCTCTATTTTTTAACAACTTTCTTTTTATCTGATTCAGATTAATAATTGGTCCAATGCTAGTTACGGGATTACTTGGACCTATTATTATAATTTCACTTTTATCAATGTTGTATAATGCTTTTTTGGGAGTTTTAGCATTTTGGATATTTTTAATATAAATATCCTTTATCTCAACTTCTCCTTTTTCCTTTACCCAAAATTCTTGAAAATGAATGTCTCTACCATCTCTTGTTATAATTCTGGTTTCTATGTGTGTATTTGAGCTTGGATACACTTGTGTTTTTATTCCCAAGTTTTGTGAAATTTGCTTTGTAATTTCAGATAAATTCTTACCCATTTTGAATTGTTCAGTTCTAAAAATATGTGTGGAAAAATCTTTATCTCCTATTTGAAACCAGGTTTCATACCCTAATCTGCTCAAGGAGTTTAATGTGTAAAAAGTATCCCCTTTGATTCCCCAATACTTTTCTGTATCTAGTATTTTACTTAGTAAATAGATAATAGTGTCTATATCAGGAGAAACATATAATCCATATATCTCTATATCATCTGCTGAATTAGCTATGATACAAATTTGATTATCTTGTATAATCTCTCTAAAACCTTGAATTAATTTAGGAGTTCCTGTTCCTCCTGAAAGAAAAGTAATCATGATGAGTTGTTGTCATGCTGGCATATAAGCTTTGCATCGTTGAACATGTTTCGTAGTTGTTGTGCATGTCATTCTTGGTGGGTCTACACACACTCTACGGAGGTACATCACGTACCCTCCTACCCCGTTCACACTTCTGAAAGGAAGTGCTTGCGGATCGCTTTTGATCAGTATATTGTAAGCAGCATTCACATCAACATTCAGCTTGTATCCCCGTGCTGAAGTGAAGATACCTCGTGTAGTCAGTCTTCCAGCATACTTGGTTCGTTTCTGTGGGAACTCGTTATCTAAGATACTACTCTTAGAAGTAAAGTGTTTAGCTCGTAATAATTGAGAAATTTTCGTTGTTGATTAAGTACAGATTTAACCTGAAAATTTGCTCGATTGTAGAGTTTCTTGACTCGATGATAAAAGATGCTTAGAACTGGAGTAAAAGGTAGTTCGATGGTTTCTATCCTCAGTACTTTTGTCATCAATTTCTTCTGTAGCCTTTCCTATAAAAGCTCAAGTGATATTTTACTTTTAGTCTACTACTCAAACTGATTCTATGTAAACTTAATACGACTACATGATAAAACTTTTTCCTAATAAAACCTTATTGAATGTTTGGTAAGTTTCAGCAAGAAGAATTAAGATTTTGCCTTTTTACTTGAAGATGTCTTTTTAGTTGATGTTGACTTCTTAGTTGCAGGTGTTTTCTTCGCTGGAGCTTTCTTCACTGGAACTTCCTTTGCTGGAGCTTTCTTCACTGGAACTTCCTTTGCTGGAGCTTTCTTCGCTGGAACTTCCTTTACTGGAGCTTTCTTCGCTGGAACTTCCTTTACTGGAACTTCTTTGGTAGGTGTTTTCTTTGCTTCACTTGCCTTCTTGGTAGCTGTTGTTTTTTTAGTTGCTGTTTTTTTAGTTGTAGATTTTGTATCAGATAGTCTTAATCTTGATGATGATTTTATGATGACTCTATAATAAGCTCCTTCTTCACCCATCTCAGGATTACGAATAATTTTTATAACGTCTCCTGGTTTTGCTTGGATCGCTTTGACTGCTGGATCAGTTTCAAGTATCTTGGGAATCTGATGTTTTTCTATCTGATATTTTCCAAGAAAATCACTAACTTCTTTTTTCTTCAATCTAATATGGTGTGGAACCAATTCATGATCAAATATATTGAAAAGAGGATTTGAACTACTAATAATTTCTATCCCTAATTTAACTGATTCCTTTTTAGCATAATGTGTTAGAGCCGATTCTGCGACTAATAATGCTTCATCAAGATCTTCTTCTTGTTGCTTTTTTCCTAAAGTTCTGATAGTTTTAACTCCAATTTGTGGATTTTTTGGAAATCGAGCAATGGCAGTGATTTTATCTCCTTCCTCCTGTTTTTTCTCAGCGTAAACATCAATGTATTCATCATCTTCTTGAGGTTTTTTAGTAGTAAATCCTCTAAATTCTAGAATCTCTATAATTCCTTTTTTGATTCTATCTTCTTTTGCTTGCTGTTCTTTAGTTACCAAGGAAGTTACCTCGCTCTCATTTACTATCAAATGGTTTAAAATCTTTTGAAAAGTGACTACTTCTGGTTTTCCTTATTATCATCCTCAGATTTCTGAAATTTTATGAAATAAGATCCATCTTTATCTCTACTAATAATTGGATTTTGATTATCATTTTCCGAAAGAAGTTTCTCAATATCTACCTCAAAAACACCATTGGTTGTTAATCTAATTGACTCAACACCCTCTGTTATTCCTGTTTTTTCAATTTCATCTTCTATAATTAATTCGAGTTCTTTTTCTTTTATCTCAGAATCATCAGTTTGTCTATAAGTTTTAAATTTAAAAGATCCACAAAAAGGGCAACCATTAATAAGAATCTGAGTGTTTAATTCAATCTCTTTTTCACACAAACCACAAATGGTAATTTTTTTCTGAGGTTCTGCCATATTCAACCATTACCTTTACCCTTATTATTTTTTATTCTATATCATTCCATGTTTACAGTTGAATTGTAAAGAAAAGGACCACCATATTTACATTCGGGGCAATGAGTTTCTTCTAGTATTGATAAGGTTTTGAAATCACCTTTCTCGCCAACCAAGTGAATTTTTCCACATTTGCATTTGTAAGGTTTTGGTGAGGTTGTACTCTCTCTAAAATACATTGGACCAAAATAATGATTAGTAATTGTTTCTTTTGTATCTTTTTTTACTTTCAACAAGTAAATATCAGAAGTGAATCTCCTAAATGGTGTTTGAAATTCATATTTATTGAAATCTTGAATTTTCTTGTCAATTTCCAAGTTCATTAGTTCAACCATTTCTTCTATCCATCCATCCTTTTCTGTTCTATTATCAAATGTAAGAATAATTCTCGAATCGGATTCTTTTATTGCACATTGAACAGCTCTAGATAATCCTACTTCTAAACCTTCTTTGGTAAATGGAGGTTCAAGAAAAATGTAGTTAAACTGATTTTTCATTATATTTAGCATTCTGATTCTGATATCATGATTGATGAATTTGATAGAGCGTATTTTGTAATCAAATTTCATTTTAAAAATAATTTCAGGAATTTTCTTATCTATGTCCATTACTGCTATATCTCTTGGTTTTGCTATCATTCCTAAAGTTAAAGAGGATAGATCCATGTCACCAAGAAAAACAATGCGTTTATGGTCATAATTTCTTGGATTCTCAAGCAATATTCTCTGATAACTTGTATCTAATGTAACAAAATACTGGTCATAATCTGGATCAGGTTTTCCTCTAAATTCTTGAATTTCAGAAAAAGCATCTCTTATATCATCTGGAATATCGTTTTCAAGAGATTTAGCATTCATTGAAGGAAGTTCATTTTACTACTTTAAAAAGGTTCACTGAAGTATCTTCATGATAGGAAAGTTAGTTGTTTAAGTATATTGAATAACTCATCGATAGGTAATTTCTGAAGTTTTTTATTGTCTCTAGTTTTTCTTTCCATTTCCATCAATAGAAGTCCGTATTCATATGCTGATTTGGCTATTTGAGCAAAAGTAGAATCATACTGAGAAATCGTTTGTAGTTTTTCACTTGCGTTATTTGCTTCTTTAGAAGCTTCTAAAAAGAAAGAAGCTGCTTTGTAATTGTCATTGTTTGTATCAGCACCAATCCCTAGTATTGCACTTTTAGTAGCTTCTAGAAAATTCGTGAGTGCTTCTGAGAGAACTTTTTTTATTTCAATTGCATTCCAATTTATGTTGGAATCCTTTAACTCAAACATGTTTTTGTGTTTAAGTAGTTCACCACAATCCTCACTTATTCTGATATTTATTGCATTAAATAAAACAAATTGGTTAAAGTTATGTTTGATTATGAGCTGATAATTTTCTTTAGAAGTCTCTTTTTGAGTAACAGCTATTTTGTAACTTCTAGCAATGAGATCTATTACAATATTTAAGAAAAGAAACTGCCTTGTTAGTTCAAATAGCCTTAATTCTACATCCTCCCCTTGAATAAAGGTTTGACTATATCTGTGTTCTACCCACAATTTGTCAATTTTTGATTTATCACTTAATTGAGAAATTTCAAGCGCTTTTGTTGAGTAGTAGTGAGCTTTTGCGTGATAAATTATGTCCAATACCTCGTTAGAATCCTTTTCAATCAGACTGTTTTCTAAGTAAATCGAATTTGCCATAAATTCTAGACACTCTATATCTTTAATTATGTACACTTTACTCTCAGATTTTGGTAGAAAATAGGCTGATAGTTTTATATTGGAAATATTTTCAAGCAAAGGTTCAATAATTTCTGGTTTGATTTTCTCTCCTCGTTTCTCTATTTCTATTAGTTGTTCTGAAATATCTTTGATAGCATATTCAAGACTTTCAATGAATCTTAATAGATTTTGTTCTGCTTTATTTATGGCTTTATCAATTGATAGATTCTCAAGTGAAGCAATTTTAAGCTCTTGAACAAAATTAAGATACACATATGGTAAGCTACTAACATAGTTGATATTTACCTTCAATCCAGGTTTGTTTACTATCTTTTCGATTTCTTTAATTATTTTCTGAACTTCTTTTTTTGTATTTGTATCAATAATGGCGTTTAATTGTGATGTTTTTGCTGCAAGCTCTGCAATACCATGAAAGAATATATGAACAATCTCATTTTTAGTGATCTCTTCCTTTATTTTCTGATTTCTTTCTTCAGATTCTTCAGTTGATGAAAGAACTTCAAGAGCTTCTTTTTCTAAACCTAAAACCAAATTAAGAAATTGTACACTTGCAATAAAACTGTCACTTTTAGCTGCTTCAAAACTTAATCTAAGATAATGACCGATTAATTCCTTGTTTCTTAGAGCTTGGTTTAATAAAAGATGACTGCTCTCTATTTGTTTACTCCTTAACTCAGGATCTTCTGGCAGCTTACTATAATATGAAAGTGCTTTCTCTAAGTGCGATTGACTCCTCTCGTAAGCAAAATGTGTAGCTATTGGATCTCTCCACCACCAGTCATTTCCTAGACGTTTTAAAAATTGAGCAGTGAATGATACATCAAATTCTGCAAGCACCATTTCATAAGCTCCTTTCTCTTCGAGTAATCTCTCTTTGTTTACTCCTTTAGGAGATTCTTCAAGAAGGTGGATTATCTGATTTTTCTGATTTAGAAGTAAAAATGTTAGCATAACTTCTTCAATGCTTGAAGCTCGAGGATGTGTAGAATCAAAGTAAGTCTGCGAAATGGAATTTAAGATTCTATAACCTTCAATATAGGAAGTACAATAATCCTCAGAAGGTTGAGTACTAAAAATACCTGTGTTAACAATATCAGCATAGATTATCATTAAATTGGCAAGTTCCATCTGGAATTCTTGTAGATCTTCTAATTTTGCTGTTAACATCTCTTTTCTCTCTGAATCTGATTCGATTTGCAATTTATCGCGAGTCCATTCATCAAGAAAACGGCTATATAGCAGATGAGCTAGTGATGATATATTATTTAGAGTTTCTGCGCAAAATCTAGAAAAACTTAACCAAACTTGGCTTAGTTCATCTAAATCATCTATCTGGACAAAAGAGTGGTAAATTCTTTCTCTTTCTAACTCCATTAAAACAAATTGTTTGAAAGGTGAATCGCTTAACAGTTCTATTGTCTCTTTGGAAAATGCCATTAGATATTATAAAGGATGTTAGTAAAAAAACATTTTGACACTTCTAATCTAATATCAAAGTGCTTTTTCATAGTATTAGAGATTAATTCTCACCTTTATACCACTTTGGTGCTTTCAATTCTCCTAATTTCTTATTAAATTCTTGAACAAGTTTTCTTGCATGCAAATTTGTATCTGCAGATATCTTCTGAGTTTTATTTAGATCAATAGTTTGTCCACAATAAGGACATTTTTTTGTTTTTTGTTTCGATTTACAGTAAGTAAACTTCCCACACTCTTTTTTTGTACATCTAATTACTATATATTCAGAATTGATCATATTAATCTCCTATAATTGTTACTGCTACTTTGCGAGATCTAGCTCTAACGTCTAAACAGACGAAAACAGGTTGTTGCCATGTTCCAAGCTGCAATTCTCCACCATGAATAGCAATTGTTAAACTAGGTCCAATGAGTGAAGCTCTTAAGTGTGAATGTGCATTTGAATCAATTAAATCATGTTTGTATCCTGCGCCTTTAGGAACAAGTTGATTTAATAGATTTCTAAAATCATCTAATACTCTAGATTCATACTCAATTGAAGTTAAAGCTCCTGTTGAACCAATAACATTTGCAGATAGCAATCCGTTTTTTACACCGGATTTATTTACTAATTTTTGAAAATCACTAGTCAAATCAACTATACTTATCTCACCTTGAGTTTGAAAACTTACTTTTTCTGTTAGTGTTTTCATGAATAGTTCTCCTTATTACAACATAAGTAATCTAGTAGAATATTTATTAAAAAGTACTCGATTAAAATTTGATGTAAAACCTTACTACTCCTTCCAAAAAAAATAAGAATTAAAAATTCCATTATAATTAGAGAGAAATGTCAGATTCAGAGAAAAAAATGAATATTCTCATAGAAGAAGCAAATGCTAATTATAACGCAAATAGGTACAAGGACGCAGCAAGGACCTTTGAACATCTCATAACATTAGCAATTCAAAATAATGAAGAAGAAGAAGCAATTTATTTTGCATATAGATCCGCTGATTGTTGGAGAAAAGATAAAAACGAGATGAATCGGGCAATTATCTTTAGAGATATTGGAAATTTAGCCTATAGTTTTTGTTCCAAAATAATTGATGATTTTGCTTCAAAATCAAAAAGTCCTGAGGACAAAGCAAAAGCTTTACTACTAGCTGGTGAATGCTTGATTTCGCAAGATAAGACAAATGCACATAAGAAGCTAACAGAAGCAAAGGAAATATTCGAAGATTTAGCGAGTAAAACCAAGGATACTAAGGCGAAATCTAAATATCTAATGGAAGCTCTTGTGTGTGTTAATAAAATCGGGGATAAAAAACAAATAAAAGAATTGCAAATTAGAGTTGCAAATCACCACGTTACTTCAGCTGAAAGGAATATTAAAAATGATACCCCGGAAGATTTACAATCTGCTTTAAGGTCATATGAAGATGCTTTGGAATTATTTGAAAGTTTGAAAATGAAAGAAGATATCCAAACAATATCAAAGAAAATAGAAGCTCTGAAGAAAAAAGTAGCTGAGTATGATCCATTCGCAACATAATTAAGTTATAGTTTAGCTTTATTTGATTGAGAAAAGGATTTTAATTTTGTACAGTAATATTCAAAAACTAATAATTTTATGAAAAAATAGGGTCCTGTAGCTCAGTTTGGATAGAGCGTCTGCCTCCTAAGTAGACGGTCGCGCGTTCGAATCGCGTCAGGACCGCCAATTTATTTCTCTAGGAGAGTAGAAATGATGATGACAGATAATTCTAATTCAATAAACGTTTTTATCTGTAATTTTCATACTTGTAATCCTAAGAAGTGTACTGCAAATCGAATTATAAAATTTAATAAAGCTAGAGAAATAAAAATTAGCCAAATTAAATTAAAGCAAATTGTTTTAACACCTTTCTCTGAAATCGCTTTATCACCAGCTGATAATGAAAAAGCTGTAGCTTATGGTCTTGTTGGGATAGATTGCTCTTGGAATAATATAGAAGGTGGAAAACGTGCTTTAGAGAAAGGAACAGGTAGGTCTCTTCCTTTTCTTGTTGCAGCAAATCCAAATAATTATGGTGTTCCTTCCAAATTAAGTACACTTGAAGCAATTGGAGCTAGTTTGTTTATTTTAGGATACAAAGAACAGAGTAAGGAGATTTTATCGTTAGTTAGTTGGGGATCTGAGTTTCTAAAAATTAATCAAGAATATTTAGATGAGTATGCTTTAACAAAGACTAGCAAAGAAGTTGTTAAAAAACAAGCTAAATTTATGAAAAATCTATATGGATGAAACCTCGAAAAAAGGTCTATACACAATTTTTTTAAAATACATAGTAAACCAAGATTTAGATGAAAATAGGAATAAATTGCTTTCCAACAGTTGGTGGATCAGGTATTGTTGCTACTCAACTAGCTATTGAGATGGCAAAGAAAGGTCATGATATACACTTGATAAGTTATGATACTCCGTTTTTACTTCGAACTTTTAGACATCCAAACATAACTTTAGATCTTGTTGATATTCTCTCATATCCATTATTCAAAGATATTGGAACCCCTTATACTATACTTGCAGCTTCCAAATTAGTACAAATAGCAATGAAAACAGAAGTTGAGTTGTTTCACATACATTATGCTGTTCCTGTTGGTGTTTCAGCCTACCTAGCAAAGGACATAACTAATATCCCTTTTGCAATTACTGCTCATGGTTCTGATATCCATACTCTCGGTATTGATCCAGCATACAATCCAGTCCTCTCTCATGTTTTCAATAAAGCTGATGGCTTATCTACTGTGTCAAATTATCTGAAAAAAGAAATTCAAATAAAATTTGCGTATAAACGGGATTTAGAGGTTTTTTATAATCCAATTGATATTAAAAAATACAAAAAAATTGATACTCAACTTTGTGATTTTAGAATTAAGTATGATAAAAATTTCATACATGTTTCAAACTTCCGTCCAGTAAAGAATGCTCCTTTTATAGTCGAAGCTTTTGCTGATGTAGTAAAAGAACAGCCTGATACAGGTCTGATAATGGTAGGGGAAGGACCAGAAAGAAAAGAGTGTGAAGATCTCGCATATAAACTCGGTATTTCAGAGAATGTAATTTTCCAAGGAGTAAGAGTTTCTATTGCTCCTATCTACAGCTGTGGTTCTGCACTTATTTCTGCTAGCACAAACGAGAGTTTCGGATTAACATTAGCAGAAGCTATGGCTTGTGAAACACCAGTAATAGCTCCAAGAGTCGGGGGAATTCCAGAAGTTGTTGACCATGAGAAAAATGGTTTTGTTTATGAATTTGGTGATATGAAAAGTCTCACAGAATATATGCTGAGATTAGTTGATGACAAAGAATTAGTGAAAAAACTAGGAACTAATGGTAGAAAGAAAGTAGTTGATAAATTTGAATCAAGCAAAATTGCTGATTCTTACCTTGCTTGGTATGAGAAAATTCTCTCTTAATTTACAATCTGGTATTTATGTAACCTATCCCACCTATAGGTGTTTCACTTGAATAATGTCTTTTGTAAGAAGCGAGGTAATCACCTAAACCTGTAATTGTTGCCATTACAAACCATGGCCAACTTACTTCTTGCCATTGATGATGACTATCATACATACCAAATTGCCAAGATTTGTATTTTTCAATTAGGCTTATCGATTTATCACTCACCGTTATAACTTCATCCATTTTATCCCTTATTCTATTAGATAATTTGTTTGTTGCCACTTTCAGATTTTCGCTATCTTTCTTTCTTCTTGCTTTTGCTACGCTTCCTAATATTTTAAAAAAATCATCTGAAAAAAGAGACAAGGATTGAGGTTCTAAATCTCTAGAAACGTTTTCTATCCAAGGGGTATTATACAAAATTCTTGTATACTTAACAAATATTGGAAATTGTATGCCAATCTTTGTTACTGCGGGAATTACTTGTGCATTATAATTAATCTCACCTGGTCCTGAAACCCTGATATAGATAGGTATAATTGATTGTAACAAAGCTTGATTGGTATCCAATCTTGGGATTAAATTCAGAAAGTGTTCATCTAAATCAATTTTATTCTTGTTTATAGTAAAATTATACTCTTCTTTATTCAATGGGCATTTTCCATTAAAATGAAGATTATTTTCGTCTTCAGTACAAGATAACTCTACTCTATACCCATCATTTGGACATTCATAAAAGAAAGGAGCAAAATCCTGTTCTTTTATAGCTGTAGTAGGTTTCAATCCAAGACCTAGTATTTTCTCTGTTGTTTTATTAAATTCGTTTAGATATTCTTTTCTATTTTTTAAGAAAGGATTGTATCCTTTTAAGGTTAATTTACGAATTTCAGGATGTGATGATGGAAAGAAGATAACTCCCCAGTCGTTTAGTATGTTAGCTTGTATCCCCCAAATAAGTGTAATCCATTCTCCCATATTTGTTGAATTTCGATATGTTTCTCTTAGATAAGTAATTATGTGTTCAATTCTTTCCATAAATAATTTTTGAGAATTTAAATCAACAGAATTTTTGAATTCACTGAAAATATTTTTAATAACTTGAAGATTTTCTTCAAGCCAATCATAGTTGTCAGTTTTGATTCTATTTACAATCACTCCTTCAACCGAATCTTCTAAAACTATTGGTTTACTAATTGAAGATTGGTTGTTTGGAATATGTATTGAGGTGATTTCTGGTTGAATACTATCATGAGTATTGACTAGAAATATTGGAACAAGATAGTTATCAGTCTCTCTACTCATTTCAGAAAGGGCTGATATGGTCGCAATCTTATTGCCTATTATACCTGATCCTCCAAAAATAGTTGTCTGTTGTCCTCCTAAAACTACCCCTTCTTGTATTAAATTAATATTTTCAAGTACTTTTGGAGTTAATAATCCTAGCTTCTTATGATATTCAATTAAGATGTTTTTTAGATTGGCAACTTTAACAAGATCTACTTCCAGTCTGGGCATTTGATTAACTTGTTTTAATACCTCTGAAAATGATCTTGGTAAATATCTGTAGAAATGATTGATCTCAGAAAAAGTATTATCTCCTCTCATATAGGATTCATAATAATCTCCAATTGTGTCCATGGATTTCTTATAAACTAATCGGTTCTTATTAGTTTTTGTATAAGTTAAATTAGAGTAAAACAAAAACCAAAAGAGTATAGTTATTGTTTAAATTATCGTGCTTAACAAAAATCCTTTTTATCTAGAACACTACCTTTTGTTATTCCTTTAAAAGGAATGTCTTAACTTCCGACAAAAAGCATTTAACGCCCTTTTTCTTCATAAATTCTTTTTTAGATTAAACGTTCCTCTGTTATTTCTTCTTGAATCTTACACAAATTTTTTAAATGAAGACTTTATAATGAAACCACAAGAAATAATTTTCAAGGTGAAAATAAGAAATGGCTAAAGAATGCCCTAAATGTCACAGTAAAAGTCTAAAAGAAGTAGAGGATAAGTCCAAACCAATAGCTTATTTCGGACATAATCCTATTTACAAAAAGAAATTCGTTTGTAAAGAATGTACATATGAATGGTTTGATGAAGGCGGCGTAGAGGCAGGATAATACCTATATGTGTATTTTCTTCCTCCATTTCTCCATCTAGAGATGATTCCTTCTCTTTTCGCATATTTTTACTTCACGTAGGGCTATGAATATGAAAATTAAAGATTTTTTAAGAAAATATACTTTTCGAATTATTATTTTTCTGATAATGGTTGGATTCTTAATATACTTCTTTTACGGATTAGATTTTCATGGTTCTTTTGAAGTTCTTAAAGAGGCATCAATTCTATATTTGTTAATCGCACTTTTTTTCATGCTAGTTAGTGCTGCAGTTAAAGCATATCGTTTCTATATGCTATTAAAACCCAATAATCCTGATTTAAAATTTAAAAAGTTTCTACTACCTTATCTTGTAGGATATGGATTTAGTGTATTAGGACCATTTAAAACAGGAGAAGTTGCTAGTGTAGAGATAAATAAAAGAAATCTAGATATACCTCGTTCTTCATCTTTTGCAGCATTGGCATTTTTCAGAGTTGTAGATGTATTAGTAGTTCTAGTTTTCTTTATAATCGCTTTAGGAGTGACTCTACCAAAGATTATAAACAATACAGTTGATCCTGATTTAGCCTCAAAAATTCAAATAGGAACAAATATAGTCTTTTATTTGGCAATAGCAGGAACAATCGTTCTAATTGCTATATTATTTATTCCACAGATTGGAAGATTTTTCCTTAAAATAACTACAAAGGTAATAGGTAAAATTTCTAGCAAAGCAGGCAGCTGGTTAGACAGAGTTGTTGAACCTGCTTTAAATGAATATTATAAGTCACTTAGATTTCTTTACAGCAAAATTTTCATTGCTTCAATTGTAATTATTACAACTGTGTTGAGGTGGATACTAGAAATTTATTCATTAAAATTTACATTGATAGCTTTCGGTAGCAATATAAACCTGATAGATGCAGCATCAGTCATGTCCATAGCATTACTAATTGGTTTGATTACTCTTGTTCCTGCTGGCATAGGAACTGGAACTATTACGACACAAGTTCTACTCATCGGTTTACTTATTCCTAAAGATATAGCTACTATACCAGTACTTTATCAAGCACGCAAAGCCATAATAGACACTTCAATTCTCTATCAAGCTTTAATTGGTATCATACTCACTTTACTACTAGCAGCGATAGCTTCTCCTTTCTTAAAAGAAGTAAAGAGAGAATTTTCTGAGGAGAAAGAAGGAAACAAATCACAAGCAATAAACAGCGAAATAGAAAATTAAATACCCCGTCGTAAACGACTTATAAGAAAATGATGAAATCCTAGTTCTTCCATTTTTTTACAAGTAGTTTCGACATCATACTCAAGTCTAATGTGTTCATACTCGAAATCTTTTGATTTTTCATTTATTCTAAATGTCATAAACGAAGCTCTAGGATCATTGTCTCTAGGTTGACCAACAGAACCAGGATTTAAGAGATGTTTTCCTTCATTAACAATATGAAGAGGTTTATGGGTGTGTCCTAAAAAGAGGAAGTCAATCTCTGTAAATTCTCTCGTTATCTCAAAAAAGATATTATAAGACCATGAAGGTAAATCTGGAGATACATAATCTCTTAAAGGTCTTCTTGGAGAACCATGAACAAACATTGCATTCCCTTCTGTAATAAAAAGTGGAAAAATGGAGAAAAACGGGTGAGATCCCAAGAGAAGTTTTTCTTGTTCTGTTAGTATATTTTTAGTCCAAGACAACGAAATTTTAGGTAAAGGATTAAAATACTTGAAATTATCCTTAAAAATTGCATAATCATGATTCCCGACAACATGTATCTGTGCTAGATTTTCAACTATTTCCAAACATTCTCTTGGATTAGGTCCATATCCAACTGTATCTCCAAGATAGATAATAATGTCAGGAGATAAATCTTTGATTTTATCAGCTACTTCAGATAATGCTTCAAGATTTGAATGAACATCTGAAAAGATAGCTAGAGTAATCATTTATATTTCTCTCTTATATTTTCTTAATTATCTTTCATTTAAATAAAGTATTTGTTAAAAAATGAAAAGATAAAGGTAAGGAGATTAAATAACTTATACTTCTTCTTCTTTACCTTTGTATTTTATTGTGGCAAAACCGCCAAGAATAACTAATCCTAAAGATACAATGAAAAGTATCATTGCTAAATAATCTATTGAAATTGGATTACCTACTGTAGGCTGAACGTAAATCTCATATAACTCCGTTTGGTTATAACCATATCCTCTTTTATGCATACGTATAGTAACATCGATAAAATCTGCTTTAATTGTATTTGCAGGAGTGATAGTTCCATTAAAGTGCCTATTATCTCCGGTGTTTACAAGATTTTCTTGGTTTCGATCAGCCTTAAGTTCGAGAATTACTACCCACACATGAAGGTTTTCAACTGTTGTATTATTATCACTATAAACTGTTATATGAACATTGATAAAGCCACCTGCTAATATCTCTGTTTCTTCAACAACAAAGTCTTCATAAGATAGTAGATGTTGCAAGTTAAATAGCCATTGAACTTGACTGATAAATAGATATTTATTATCTGCTTTAATAATGTTAGATGAATTAAAAATATCTGCAGATGCTGTAGCAATAAGTTTACCTCCTCTTTGTAACTCGACTGCTGCTTGGAAAACTGCTGAGTCATTCAGGTTGTAATCTGCACTGCTGTTATACATTCTATCATCATCTAGATCAACGTAGAATTCACCTGTTTTGTTCAAAGTTGCATATAGGTCTCCTTGTTGAAATTGTATATACATCTCTCCAGAAGTACCATTATTTGTAAAATTTAAAGCTGATCCTTGGTAGAAGATTGAAGTAACATCTTGATTAGAAAGAATTGATGAATCCGTGAAGTATGGAATATCAGCTATATCTGCAGAATCCAGTGTTATTGTAGAATTAACACCTAAATCTTCAGAGAAAATTGTTGAATTAAATATTTGTAGACCGAAGTTTTCTAATAGTTTATTGATGGGTTTTGTATCTGCTGAAATCTCGCCTAAAATATACAAGCTACCACCTGATGCAGTATAGAATCTGAGAGCTTCAACATCATTATCAGTTAGATCATTTAAGGCTCCAACTAAGATTATTAGGTCGTAACTATCAATTACATTATATACAAATTCGTAACCATTTGACTCAAATTTTTCAGTTATATTAAATCCATAACTGTTTAGTATGTTATTAATTACTGAAAGATTATGTTCTAGAGAATTTTGAGAATCAGAAATGTATGTGAGAACACTTTTTGCTGACAGATCTTCTTCATAAGAGAAATATTCGTATGTTGGATATAATCTAAAAGATTTCCACTGACTGACTCTGTTATATAGTTCTGTATAATTATAATTTGCTGTGTTATTTTTAAAGAGAATAACCAGATAACTAATAGTATCTCCATCATTAAGTTCAATATCTCTACCAGCAGTGTCTTTTGAATTCAATTCTTTAGCTATCTCAATAGATACTTCATATCTGTTAAAATCATCTAAATGTTTGTTTAAAGCAGCAACTGAGTTTTCAACTCCTGTAGCGTTATTATCACCAATCATTGAGTTATAAGCTGTTCCGTTTATGAACATGTCTTGTCCTCCTAATTGTCTGTAATTAATAGCTACACAATCATCAGCAGTGATGTTAGAAGAGCCAATTAAAGCATCAAAACTGTTATCAAAAACTACAGCTAACCAAGTATGATTAACAGAATTGTAATCTACATAGACAGCACTAGTATAACTTATGCCCATAAATAAATGGGTAGAATTTGCTTGAACACGTATTGTTACAGATATTTCATTTTGAGAAGGACCTATAGAAACAGTTTGGACTGTAGCATTTTCCCATTCTCCTAAATAACTTTCTAAATTACCATCTATTATTGGTTCTGTATTGTTTAAAAACACAATATCCCCTTGAGGTGATATTTGAGAAATTTTCTTTTCATCTGAAATCATCGCTTTTGATGAAACACTGCTAAAACTTGAGAGTATTAGTCCTAGTATAATAGTTAAAACTACAATTATTTTCTTAACATATCGTGTTCGCACTTGAGTCTACTCCATTGAGTTTATTAAAGGCCTAGCTTTTGCCTTTTTAAACTTTATTTCTTCAAAGAAGTTCAAGGCACTTATAATGCAACAGTAGCAAAATACTTATTTGAATATGGAAATACTGTATAATCGTAATCTAAATAATCTGTATCTGACTGATGGAGATAAGAACATGTCTGAGCTTAAGAATAAACTTCTAAAAGAAGAGTATAAAGATCAACCTGAAGTAAAAAAGTTACCAATTTTAGCGTTATTAGAAATTTCTGAAGATGAAGCAAAATTTTTGAAGGAAATTGGCTTAGAAACTATTGAAGGTCTTGCTACTGAGTGGAGTAATTATTATGATAAAATAGCAAAAAGAATTCCAAAGGAAAGGATAAACAGCTGGATCGCTGCTAGCAGACTCCTATCACTTGAAGACACAAAAAAAGTTACTTCAGGAGCTAAAATCATCATGGTGGGAATTGATAATGCTGGAAAAACTTCATTATCAATCGCTTTGAAACATCGTGGAGCATTATCTTTATTATTCCAAAAATTATATGCTTTAACTCCAACAAGAGGTTTACTCAGAAGCAAAATTGAGGTATTTGGATTAGATGTGCACATGCATGAACTTGGAGGACAAAGTATCTACCGAGAAGATTATTTGAACAATCCCCAACAATATTTTATTGGAACTGATATTATTATTTTCGTTTTAGATGTGCAAGCAAAAGAAAGATTTGAAGAAAGTTTTGAATATTTGAAACAAATCACAAACGTTACAAATTCATTAAAATTAAAAGTTCCTTGGAAGATATTTTTCCATAAATCAGATCCAGAATATGAAATTGATGATAAAAGTGCTGAAATATTTAGTTCGATTATTGACTACATGTCTAAAAACTGCCCCCATTTCAATCCTGCAAAAGATTTCTTTAGAACAAGTGTAAAAATTAGGTCATCAATTTTAGGTGCTTTTTCACATATTTTCAGGGAAATTTCTCTAATTCAAGATGGTGTTAAGAATGCATCTCAAAAAATAGCTGAAGAGCTAAATGCAGATTTCTTCGGATTATATGACTTTAGAAGTAATGTGTGTTTTGCTCAATTCGCAAAAGAAGAAAATCTAACTGACGTATCACATAATGCATACTATGAAGCTATTGAAACTATAGTTAATATGAGAGAACCATTTCTTAGAATTCGAAGATATACTCTTGAAAATGAAGTAAATGAAATTTTCATTTTAAGAGACCTGCGTTTTGGTGGAGATCGTTACATTATGGCAATGTTAACGCAAGATGAAGAAATAGCAAGAAATCTTGATCAAGATGCTATTCAAGAAATCATTGATGAACAATTACAAGATTGGATAGAATTCAGAGGATATGCAACGTTTCCACTTGAATAGTATTTACTACATCTTAAACGTCATTTATTTTTTCGCATTAATAAAAAGATAAATCTTTAAGATAGTTAGATTTCAATGAGCAAAGATGCTCCGATAGCTCAGCCCGGCTAGAGCGGTGATCTCGTAAAGTTATCGAGAAAGTCGCAGAACGGGGGTTCAAATCCCCCTCGGAGCTCCATTTTCCGCTCAAAGTTTAAATATATCTGTAATTCTATCCAACTATGACAAAATATCTCTTTATTGTAAATCCTCACGCAAGAAATAAGGCAATAGGTAAAATGTGGCCAGAAGTTGAAGGAGAGATACTAAAACGAGGTTGGGATCACACTACTATTTATACACGAGAAACTAAGCATGCAATTGATATTGCAAAAAACAAAGCAAAAAATTACGATGTCATTGTTGCAACTGGAGGTGATGGTACCGTAAACGAAGTTGCAAATGGTTTATATGGAACAGGTAAAACTTTTGGAGTATTACCACTCGGAAATGGAAATGATTTTGCATATGGAATCCTTCTTGATGATAATTTCATGAGAAGTTTAGATGTTCTGGAAAAAGGCATAACTACAGATCTTACAGTAGGTATTGCTGAAGCAGATGAAGACAAACGTTATTTCATAAATATAGTAGATACAGGAGTTGGTGCAAAAATTTCTGTCTCAGCTTTTACTGATGCAAAATGGCTAAGCGGTTTTCTAAAATATTATTATTTGGCTCTTAAGGGAGTATTGAAATATAGGTTAGTAAAATCAAAAATCCAAGTTGATGATCAAGATCCGTTTGAATGTGGGCTAGTTATTTTAGCTGCTGGAATGGGTCACCGTTTTGGTGCAGGTTTTCAAATACTTCCTGATAATTATGGATTCGAACCAGATTTTGCTATTTGTTATGCGCATGATATAAGTAAAATGAAGCAAATTGAGCTACTCAATGTGTTGAAAGGAGGACATCACATAGGGAAAGAAAATGTAGAGTATATAAGAGGTAGTAAAATCAGTTTAGAATTAGAAAAACCTCTTCCAGTTGAAGTTGAAGGTGAAATTGTAAACTTTGGTGCTAAAAATGTGAAATTTGAAGTAGCTCCTGAGAAACTAAGAACAGTTGTTCCTGATGAGTTCATTCAACTTAAAGAATCTAGGCAACACAAATAAAGATGTAAGTACTTCATTAAACAAAAAGGAAGAATATTTCTTCAAGCATCTTTCAATCTCTTGGAGAGATTTATTTGCATGTAGGATTTATCGTTCAAAAATTAACAAAAGAGGAAATTGATAGTTTAACTATTACTATATCGAAAAAAGATTTGGAGATGTTTCCTAATGAAGGAGTTCTTTTTTTTATTGAATCGTATGATGAAATATTTGGCTGTTATATCGATTCTAATGGGAACATAACTGGACTTGAGGGATGGTTTCAAAAATTTCCTGTAGCCAGAGATGATATTGTGATTATTTCGAAGTATTCTGAAGGATTTTTCCTTTCAACAATGTCAGAAATAGTTGAACAACAGCAACATTTTGTAATAGAAATGGACAGAATTTTATCTTCAGAACCAACTGATATCTTCTGTCCAAATTGCAGATATAATCTCGAACATGGAGGAAGAACTTCTAGAGAAGACTCTTATATACTCAAATGTGCAAGATGTGGTTTTACACTTGTGAAAAAGAGTCTTTTAGATTGACATCATAAAACAAATTTATAATTTGAAAACTAAATTTAATCTTGAGTAGAATGAGAGCATATTTATCCAAAGCAATTCAAATTAAAGGAAAAAATTGGAAAATAGCTTGTGATAGCACAAATTCTACTTATTACCCTCTAGTTTTCTACAGTCATGCTCACTCTGATCATATCCCTAGACGTTTACCTAAAACTAATATAATAACTTCAAAAACAACACAAACACTTCTCCGAAATCTAACTTCTAATTATAGCGAACCAATTTACTATGAAGAGTATTCACAAGAAGATCTTAAAATTACACAGAAATCTAGTGGACATATTATAGGTTCTACAGCTCTAAAAATTGATTCTTCAGAAGGAAAGCTAATTTATACAGGTGATGTTTCTATTAGAGACAAAGGATTCTTAGAACCGTTTAAACCTGAAAAGTGTGACATATTAATTATTGAAAGTACATTTGGTTCTCCTGATTATATTTTCCCAGAATACAGTCACATTATAAACGAAACAAGAGATCAAATTTTAAATTATCTTGAAAATGGCTTTCCCGTTGTTTTGATGGGTTATGCTTTAGGTAAGGCACAAATGTTGTATCATGCATTCTCAAAACTGTCTGAAACTATTATTATGCATGAAGCAAATTATAAAATCAACTCGCTTCTTTTGGAAAATGAGATTCACGGTTCTATCTCAGCTATTTCCTATAATGATGCAAAGGAAAGGGCGTTATTAGAAAAAGCAAATAATTGGATTCTTTATACACCTCTAAAATCAGGAAGGGACACCTTTTTCACTTATCTAAAAAAGAAGTATAATGTTAAAATTTTTGCTTTTAGTGGTTGGTGTATCTTTCCTAATTACAAGTTCAGGATGGCTATAGATCATGGTGTAACCATAAGTGATCACGCTGATTTTCAAGAGCTGATTCAAATTTGTAAAATGTGTGATCCAAAGCAAATCTATACTATTTACGGAGATAACATTAGATTTGCTGCAGAATTAAGAAAACTGGGATTCAATGCAACACCATTATCAAAACAAACTCTTCTGGAATCATTTTTTTAGTTTTAGTAACATGTTATCAAATCTTCTATTTTCCTTTCTTTATAGATGATTTCATTTAAATGTACTATTTGAATAGGTATATCTCTACGAGCAAGAAAATCTCTTGCATTGGTACTGATGGAATTGCAAATTAAAACCAACTTCTTTAAGTTCAAAGAATTAATAAGTTGCTCAAGTTGAAGGATTTTGTTTGTTGGAATTGTTCTTTTCCAGTTAATTGTAACAATTCCAATTTTTTGATTCTGTAGATAAAAATCTATCACATACTTCTGTCTTCCAAATCTAAAAGTGGCATTCTCTCTTATTGGAATATTTCTTGTGTTAAATTCGTTTCTAAGTAAATAATTAATGACAGATTCTTCTGTGTTCATTGAACAAAAGTATTGCTGATTATTAAAAACACACCTTATTACCGGTGTAATATACTGGAAACATCAAAAAATGTATTTTATTGACAAAAAACAAGATAAACCAGTTTTGAGAAAAATGTATTTGGAACATTTTTTTATGTTTTTATCCAAAAATATATTTCATATCTTTTCTATTAGATAGTCTTGCGATTAAACGATCAAATAGAGAAATGTGCTTTTTTACAAGAGCTTTAGGAGTGTTAGAGAAAACATAAACATAATCAACTTTCTTTCTTTCGACTTGATTTTCTTTTGCCCTAATTTTATATGTTATTTTTTCATCATCTGCTTCTGTTAAAACACATGCTATCCCTGTTTCTAACTCTTCTTTAGTAAATAAGATTACAGATTTTCCAATTACAGTCTTGATTAGAGAAGTCTGTTGCTCAATTTTATCTTCCAATAATCTTAATAAAACCGGAGGAAGCTCGAAAAATAATTCTGAACCTCTATAATCAAATGTTTTTTCACCACTTTTTCCGGTTACTTTCATTTGAAAAATTGAATTAGCAAATTTATTTTTGAATCCTATATCTTCCAAAATTGCTTTTCGATCTGCTCCATCTTTATAAATGAAGATTTCTTTTCCAATGTTTTTCACAAAATAGGTTTTTGGTCTTCCAGTATAATGCTTCTGAAAAGTTTCTGAAGAATTACTTAGCTTTTTGAATGTGAAAATTGGATTTTCTGATTTCTCTGAAGGTTTCCATGATACAAGTTCTCCCATTTTTCCATTTTTTAATATGTAGGTTTCTCCTATATCTGCTTCATGGATATCATAATCTGTATAAAGTATCTGTTTTTCATCTTGATTATGTTTAACATTAAGCAATAGTGGTGTACATATTTGATTGCTTATTGTGAGACCTGTTACCTTCCCTTCAACAATATTGTGGAAGGTACGGTCATAAGCAACTATTTTTTTACCTTCAATTTCTGAAATTAATTCATCCATTCTGGTGATATCTATGAATTCTTTAACTCCATCTTTTCCATGATACTCATCAAATCGTTCTGAAATCATAGAAGAAAATTCTTCTCGTTTTTCACTTAACTTCTTTAATGCTTTTTTTCTAATAAAACCAGGCAATATGAACCAAAATGGAAGAAGTGCTCCTTTTACTGGTGAAACTCTTTCATCTATAACAGCAACGATTCTGTAAGCTGTTCTGGGATGAGACATGAAAATGTTTGCTATCATGTCCCATCTAGTTGGTCTGTATAAATGTTTGTAAAGTCTAATTGCAGCTTCACCTTGAAATCTCAATTTTTCATCTTCTGTGAATTCTTTGCCTGTTAAGAGTTGAACATTCAAACCAAAATCACCAGCCACACCTTGATAAAATCCTTCTAATTTGTACAATGCTTGAGCTAGTTCTTTTCCATATCCTGCCTTTTTAGTCTGTAAATCTGCATCCCCTTCTAAAACCCTAACAAATATGTATAAGACTGCGATAATTCCATAACTAATAAGAAAATACCATCCAAAAGGAATTTTTACTTTGATAGCAGCATAATCAAGTGTTGTGGCTGGAAGAAGGAATGCTTTCTTGATTATCATTTCAACCCACGCCAATAATTGTAACCAAATTATGTGAGCTCTTTTATTATGAGCTAACTCATGTGCTACAATACCTCGGATGTCCTCATCACTAAAATCATTGATGTCTGAAGCAATCAAAGCAACTCTCTGATCAAACAATGGTCCATAAGCCATAGCATTTAAGATAGGTGCTTCAACAACCCCTACTTTGATTTTTCTCTTTATACCTAACTTCAATCTTACTTCTTCGATTAACTTCAAAATTCTTTCATCATCAGTAGGTTTGATACCTAATAATTTGGTTAATAACCAACCTGATATTAAATATACTAAAATAGAAACTACAATAATCATTTCCCAAGGTCCTATGGAAAGAAAAATCACTCTATCAACAAGCTGTGTCCTTGCAAAAAAACTGTTTGATCTAACAAGCCCTCCAAATGTGGAGTTATCTCGAGGAAGAGAAAAAGTACTGGAATCAAAGAAAGAAGAAAAAGTATAAGAATAAATTCCCAAGTAATTCCAAGTTAGATTATCAAATCCTGGTACTAGTCTACCGACACCATATAGTACGACATAAACAATTGCAAAAAGGGTTAGATAAAGAATCTGAGGTGACATTAATCTGCTTACTAATACGAATTTCTTACCAAAGAAGATTAATGCAAGAATGATAAAAACATAGAGCATAAGATTATAAGCCCAGCCTGTAAATATCTCGGTTTTCTCGTGTTTTACAAGTTCCCATATTTTATCTCCAACTGTACCAACTAAAAATACAAAATATGTTACTAAAGATATAATCATGAGTTCTCTCCACACTGGAGAGTGCCTTAATTGGTATGTTTGGTAGATAGCTAGAACAAAAAGACTCAGTGCTATTCCCAATAGCCATTGTTCTAGAAAGAATAATACTAATCCAAAAGTAATCGCTATAGAGGACAACATTAGATTTTCAGAAGTTGTTCCGTGTTTAATTTTTGTTCTAATCTCTGATAAGAGAAAGAATAACCCTATCGCAGTTATCAATATTCCTAAAATTAAAGTAATATTACCGCCAACAACTCGAGCCCACTTATCAGCAAAATAGTCCACCAAACTCATTTCATCATGGGTGTGATGATGAGTGTTTTAAAATCTTTGTCTTTGAAAGAATTTCAAGATACGGGGATTTGACGTATCACATCGTTATTGAGTAGATCCTTTGTCGCTAATTGAGCATCTGTTTCAGTGAGTTTCATTAATTTAACAATATCATTAAGAGTAGCAGTTCCTTTGTATTTCAGTAAGGATATTACCTTTTTCTGTTGCCTACTATAGGATCTGTTGATATCTTGTGTTATGATTTTTGGATTTAATTCAAGCTTAGTGCTAGCTAGATTTTCTACGGGCATTGTATACTTCTTTAAATACCTATCAATATACTCCTCCATCATAGAGAAATGTTCTACTCTCCCATTCCAATCCTTTAGTTCTTCAGAATAACGGTTTTGGAATTCTTCTTGGATTTTCTTCAAGTCTGATCTAATTCGATTATCTTCTTCATTACAATCTGTACAAACTACTGTTACTAGTTGATTAGATGTGGCATAGATGAACTTGAAATTTTTAGTTTGAAGAAAATCACATCCTTCGTCAACATTCTGTGCAAAAATTTCGATTGCGCTTAAGAAACTGGTTATCAGATTCTCATCATGGTCTATGCTTCCATACTTTTTGTGATAAAGACATTCACCTGTATCTTTAGCTATCCAGATATTATGTAACATAGACTTCAAGAACATAAAATAAACTCAGCACAAAAAGTCTCATAATACATGGATATTTTCACATTCACACTTTTAGTGAAAATTTAACAATAATTTCAAAAGAAAAATGAAATAAAAATAAGGAAAAAAAGTAGTTTATGCTTTGTAAGGCATAACCTCTAAAACTATGTTTTCATCCGATAATTCAGCATCTCGAGCAGCTTTTCGAATTGCTTCTTTTGCAATCTCAACCATTTGCTCAGTTGTTAAATCCTCGTTGTATGTTTCTTTCAAATGTGCTATAGCTTCAGAATCTCCTTCACCCATTGCTTTCGCTTTGCAAGACATTACTCCACCACCAGGATCAACAAAATGAAGGCTTGGGCCTGTTTGATCTATTCCACCATATAATAATCCAACTCCAAATGGTCGAAGACCACCTTGTTGAGTGAACATTTGAATGTAATCTCCTATCTTAATTGATAGTCCTCTAACATCTATTGGATCGGCGTAAGTTAACTTGAAGATTTCTGCTTCTAGTCTAGAACGCGAGATAAGAATTCTTCCATCTGCAGCAACACCAGCAAAAATAGCTTGAATGTTCTCTGAAATTTTGTGAATCTTTAAATCAGGTTCATTTAAATCTACGATTCTGAGTAATCCTGCAAGTACTACTCCATGGTTACTTTTTATTCCTATTGCTATACTTCCTCTTCTGACTGATTCTCTTGCATATTCAGTTTGAATGATACGTCCTTCAGGTGAGTACATAGTTGTTGTTCTGTCATATCCCATTGATTGTGGTCCTAACATTTTCTTATGCCTCCAAGTATTTCTTTACTTCTTCTGAAGTCAATCTTTTGACTCCTTTTTTATTGACTATTACAACATCCATTCCGTCTCCAGTAGCAGCATCTCTGCTAATAGCAGTAGCTAAAGCTAATATAGCTATTTTCAAGCCTTCTTCTTCAGTTAAATCTTCTTTCCATTGGGATTCCAAAACACCATATGCAACAGGCGAACCTGATCCAGTTGATGCAAAATCCTCATCTGATATACCTCCAGCCATATCAAGTGTATAGACGTGAGGTCCATCTTTATCTAAACCAGCAACAATCATTTGAACCCAATAAGGGAAGTAGGATCTATATTGTTCATACATTATAGAAGCAAGTAAATTTCCTGCCATTTTTGTTGAAGGCGAGTATCCTCTTCCTAGTTCATAGAGATTCAGATTAGCTCTTGTTAAATTAACAAGATATTGAGCATCTGAAACCATTCCAGCAATTGTAGCAACTGTAAAATTGTTGAGTTCATGTAACTTATCTGCTTTTTTAGATGCAACAAAAGTACCCATTGAAGCTCTTTTGTCAGCTGCTGCTGCAATTCCTCCTTTGAATCTTAGTGCAATGGTAGTTGTACCATGCTTTGGTTCCATATATGAGTTGTTTGCCATCCCATTAAAGTTTGGATTGTTCATAACATTACCTCAATTTTTTTAGTTTTCTTTCGCTTAAATATTTAGTGTTTTCACTGTTTATATTAATTATAAGTTATTTCATCAGTGTGAGTTATTATCTTGTCTTCATAAACGTCTAAACTCACATTGTCTAATTCTATTAATTCACCACTCACCCAATTCACGACCATATTAATACTTGAACTTGACGGATGATTCTCCTGATATTCAATATCGATTATACCATCTTTATGAATATTTAAATGAACGCGATTTTTATCTAAATCCTCCCAACATAGCTGAATATAGCTCTTAGTTTGCTTTTTATAGATAAAACGAAAATTACCAAACCACCTTTTTTCAAGAATTGAACTAATGATATCTTGTTCTAATGGTGGTATTGTGTGTAACCTTTTCCATTTAGAACTATAGTTGTTATTTTGTATATCAATGGCTTTAACATTTAGTAAATCTCGTATCAAAGATTTGGTATATCTGCTTCCGGAATTGGTAAGTTCATATGATCCCAAATCGTTTTTTGAGAGGTACTTACGATCTTGTAGTCTTTTGAGTGCTTTTGTTAGTTGATGTTGGTGAAGTTCAGTAGTCTTTCTTAAACCTGAAAAACTATAAGCTACGTTAGAATCCGATAATGTGAGAAGTAATTGAACCTCAGGTAGAGTCATGTATTCATACTCTAAACTATAGAAGTAATCATCTGGTAAATTATCTAATTTCAAACTTTTATCTTCTTGCTTGAAGCTTGATAAATCATAATACCCTTGGTCCATATTCATAATATTATCAATATACAATACTGCTTATCAGTATATAATGACTTGGTTTTATACGAATATTGTTTAATTGTTGTTTGTTTCCTCGCCTGAATTATTTTCAGATTCCTCAGTTGAATCTTGTGTTGTTGATACAGAAGTTGGATGTAAATACACTTCCCCTTCTAAAATAGTATAAGGTATTCGACGTTCATCAATCCAAGGAGCTTCTTCTCGGAACTCTTTAAACATATCATTTGAAATTATCATAGCATTTTCTTCATCAGCAAGTCGTAAAATGAATTTATCTCCATCTACTCGTGCGGGTAGCATCTTAATTGCTCCTTCTTTTACTAACTGATCTAATCTCTTCTGTTCATCAATTTGGTATCTAAGAGCAGCATCAGCTACAGTAATTATTTTCTTGAAATTCGCTCTACTTAGTCTGTTTATCATTGCTTCAATATTGGCTATCTTAGGTTTATTAGCGGAATTTTTTTCTTCCCAAGCGATATTAGAGCCATCCAGAATTGCTGTTTCAAATGGGTAGTTTAATTCTGGAAAAATTCTGTCTCTATTAAGTTGTGCTTTTGTAGCTAGACCAAGGAAAATATCCCTTGAAAAATAAGCTAATCCCAAGAGTAAAGTTGTAAAAACAATTCCAAAAGCAATTTGAGATGTAAGGGTTGGATTAGTTACTGGTTCTGATGAAAGAACTATTACTTCTTGAAATCTAGTTAATAATAAAGTTGTATACCAATTAGTTCCAGAGAGAGTTGTCCATTCTAGATCAATTGAGAAAAATAGAGCTACAATCCCTGTGTTTACCGGATCCCCTGATAAAATCAAGAAGTTTTTTCCATTAATAACCCTGACAGAGGTTTCGATATCATTAAACATGATATTTTCACACTCTACCCTAGGTTGAACATAGAGTGATACACCTTCACTATTTGTAATTTCATAATCTATTAAATATTCTTCACCCATGGTCACGTTTATTGGAAGATACCAATTATCAACTGTTATATAAGGCTCGACTATAATCTCTAGTGTATCACTTTCTGTAACTCTTTCAGTATCTGGATCATCAATAGATCGGTAAGTCAAAGTAAAGGTGTGCTTCTGATATAAAGAAGTGTCTGGATAAAATCCAATAGTATCTGAAAACGTTTTACCACTCTCAATTTCTAAATTGTAGACAGAAACTGATCGTGTAATGGATCCAGTTGTTCCTGTTTTATGGATTTCATTTGTTACTGTAACGTTAGTTACTGTCGTTCCTCCTGTATTGGATATAACGAATTGAACATCATTAGTTTGATCCCTTGTAAGATAAACTGTTCTTAGTGGAAAATACATTCTTACTATTCCAAATGGTAGAACTACCAATTCAAATGTTTTAAAAGTGGAATACATTTTGGAGGTCGTACTATTAGCAAAAGCATTAACACTATAATTGCCAGCATCTTGACCATTGAATGTAGACCATGGAACAGTGTGATTGACATATCCTGTAGCTGTCTCATTCAGTAATATTGAGTTATCATAAATCATTTCATGACTAGGATTTGTAATATTTAGTCGTATATATGAATCAGGGATGTAGGATTCATTTTCATAGGTATATTGAAATAAAACAATAAGATCATCTTCTCCCCTTGTTAAAACAGATGAATTTAATCCCATGACAAAAGTAGCATTTTCAAGAAGATTTAAACTAGGAAATTGAGAACTAATATTAGAAGGATTTCTGGCCTCAATTATGGAATTTGTAGGATTAACCACTAGTGTAAAGAACATGAATCCTACAACTAATAAGTAGACCTTTGACCTCCTATACATAATTACACTTCTATTTTATTATTTAACTAATATTTTTTTTAGGTTTAATAAGTTTAACGTGAGTAAACGTTTTTTTACATGAAAAAATGAAAAATGTTGAACGATGCGAAAATACCCCTGATTCTGTTGGGAAGCCGTCAAGGACCTTCCGGGCAACATTCGTCTAAGCACTTTACCCAGTTCATGAGAACTCTACTTAAGCTTGCTCCTCGATGATTGACCGTTTCAACGTTTCCTATATTCTCCTCAGCAAGTTATCTCTAAAGATGTTACCATTTTATTCATCGCATCATTGTCTCCGAATATAGGCCGTGCCGTTTCTGTTCCAAGAGCCATGTTCTCACATGGTGGATTTGCATCCACATCGATTTTGATGGAGTCAGGAGGTTCCTCAGCAAATGCCGATAGTTGCCATTTCGCTTCGTTCATGTACTGAATAGTAGCTATATAAAATAAAATTATCTGTTCTTGTTAAGAGCTGGGCAATTTTTTATATTACATCCATGCTCTTACCTATTTTTCCCATGGTTTCAAGAATAAAATCAACCTCTTCCTCGGTATGTGTTGCCATAACACAACAACGTAACCTTCCTGCTTCTTTAGGCACAGCAGGGAAAACTATCGGAGGAACAAAAATTCCTTCTTTTTTCATTTTCTTAGCAAAACGGAAAGTTTTGATATCATCACCAATTATAACAGGAACTATTGGTGTATCTTTACTTCTTAAAGTATCAAACCCTAATTCTTGGACTCCAGTAATGAAATGTGTATAGTTCTTCTGAAGTTTTCTAATAAGATCTTTATCTTTTTCAATTATATCAAATGCTTTTAGAGCTACAGCTGCACATACCGGTGGTAGAGCTGCACTAAATACAAAAGCATTAGACGTAAACTTAAGATAGGAAATTACTTCTTTTCTTGCAGCTATATATCCTCCTATAGATGGTATCGCTTTACTTAAAGTTCCCATGAATATATCTACTGAACCGGGTGCAAGATTAAAATAATCATCAACTCCTCTTCCATTAGGACCTATCGTACCTAATGCATGAGCTTCATCGACCATTGTAAAAGAATCATATTTTTTAGCAGTTTCTATGATTTCTGGCATAGAAGCAATATCTCCATCCATACTATATACGCCATCAACAATAACTAGAACTCGTTTATAATTAGGACGATGCTCTTTCAATAATCGTTCTAAATCATTCATGTCGTTATGATTAAATCTCTTCCATTCAGCTTTGGATAAGATACAGCCATCATATATGCTCTGGTGATCATATTTATCGATTAAAATCAAATCTTCTTTACCAAAAAGTGAAGATATTAATGTCATATTTGTGACATAACCACTACTGTAAACTACAGCACCTTCTGTATTCTTAAATTCTGCAATTCGATTTTCTAAATCTTCATGAATATCAGCGGTACCTGTCAGCAATCTCACTCCTCCAGCTCCACTCCCATACTTATCTATTGCTTCATGTGCAGCAGCAATTATCTCAGGATGAGTTATTAAACCTAGGTAACTATAGGAACCTAACATCAGAAGTTCTTGATTATCTACCATAACCTTATGGGAAGCTGAACCTTGTATAGGTAGCATATAAGTCATCAATCCAAATCTATGAAGTTTCTTCTCTCTCTCCAACAAATCCTTAATTTTTCTGTTATCTATGATTTCTGTAATCTGTCTCACCACTTACTGATTATGAAACGATATTCGTTATACCAAATAATATCTTATTAATAAAACTTCACATCAAAATACGAGAAAAATCTAAAAAGTGCTCTTTTATATATTTGTGGGGTTTAAATAGGTTCATTCCACAGAGATTACTGAAAGTAAATGACAAGATTTTGGGGTGACAATGAAGAAGCTCGAACTATAGCTAAAAAAACAATAGAGACTCACCTACAAACAATTACTCGCCGACAAGAATATGTCAATATCCAAGATCTTTTCAAATTGCTATGGAACGATTATCATCTTTTTGATCATTATCTCAGACTAGTTCTTAGATTAGAAGAACTAGAAAGTGAAGCAAAAATAACTATTGATCCACAAAAAAATCTTAGACCTGTGAAAATGACTGTTTTAGAAACTTCTGGATTGAAGGAAATAGAAGTGTGGGATTTTTACAAAAAAAAGGAACAAGTTGATTTTAACAAGAAAATTATTGAAAGATATAAAAAAATCAATCCTATTGTTTAATTCTGTTTATTATTTTAATCGAAAAATATAAAGAGGGAGAAGTTTAGATGAAAACAAGTTCCTGAATTTTCACGACCAAGTAGTTCAGTGGATAGAATGGCTGCCTGCGGAGCAGTTGGTCGCCGGTTCAAATCCGGCCTTGGTCGCCAATATCCTTTCTTTGTATCTATTAGAACTGAAATCTTCACCTAAAGCTCCGAATGTTTAGATTCATAAAATGGACTGTTCTTTTTCAAAGGTATTTGCGAGAAAGCTTCTGCATATTCTGTTGATGCTTGTGTTCCTCTCATTTTTGTTCTATATTTATGAAAATTAACATAGAAATTCTCTCCACCTTTGTACAGTTGTGATTTGTAACATTTAATTGCTGATTCTTTAATATCATAATACTCAGAGATATCTACAAGAATTTGAGGATTTGGAATTAGAATGGTTGTTTCTGTAACGTAGAGTTTAGAAACTAAATGTGGATTATCATACTGTGTTTCATGAGCTGCCCATTCAATAGCTTCTCTTACAATTCTATAACAAGTTCTATGGTCAATATGATAGTCATCTTCTAAGTGTGTAATGATTATCTCAGGTCGAAACTCCAAAAGGAAAGATATGAAATCTTTTGTTATTTCTCTCTCAAAATCAATAACATTCTCATAATCATAAATCCTAGTTTCTTCACAACCTAACTCTTTTATTGCCTCAAAATACTCTTTTTTCCTTTCTGGAGAAGAAGAAAAACATACTGAACACACCTTGTGATCTGTTCTGGAATATTTGGCTATCGTACCACCAGAACTCAGTGATTCATCATCGGGATGAGCAAATACAAAAGCGATTTTCACAGCAACATGATTGGTAAGAAGATATAAAAATACTTCCTCTGTTCGTAGAATCTATTTCTTTAGGTATTCAACAGCATAGTTACCTGCTTTGTATCCGTCACCCATTAAAATAGGCGCATAATCAAGTTCCCCTCTGATTGTACCTGCAGCAAAAATACCTTTAACATTAGTTTCATTGGATTTGCTTGTTTGAACATAACCATCCTCATTAATATTCAAGTCTATATTTTTCAAGTAGCTTAAATCTGGTTTATCCTTTAATTCTATAAAAATAACATCAGTTGAAATTTCTTTTTCTTCTCCTTCCTTTGTAAACTTTACTCCTTGTACAACATTTGTTCCAACAATTTCAACAGAATCTAAATCTATATTATAATTGGATTGTATTGTTGGTGTTGCTTCTATCTTTTTCAAGAATCTTTTATCGCAACCTAGTTCAGCATCAGGGCATATTATGGTTATTTTACGACAATACTTTCGCAAAAATAGTGCTCCTCTAGCGATAAAATTACCAGTACCAATTATTATAGCTTTTCTCCCTCTGAAGAGTGCCCCATCACACACAGCACAATGAGATACTCCTTTATGAGTAAAGCTCTCTTCACCTTTAATTGTGTTTTTCAACTCAGGTAAACCAGTAGTTAAAATGACAGTTTTTGCGACATACTTAG
>Ga0315550_1000058_pt1 | contig 63326 bp, 62 predicted proteins | sample SalMarSW160190MG_2_FD_203100 | JGI IMG/M metagenome (GOLD analysis project Ga0315550, IMG submission 203100) | Salt marsh sediment microbial communities from the Plum Island Ecosystem LTER, Massachusetts, United States - Salt Marsh Sediment SW1601-90 ...
AGTAAGTGTTTCAGCTGAGAAAATAGAGATTAATATAGAAAACAATTATGCTCCTGGAGAGGATATTAATTTTAAAATAATTTTATATGATGATAATTTAAATATTATGGATGGAAAGGTTGACTTTCAGATATTAGATTTTTTTTCAAGTGTTGTGCAAGAAGGAAAAGCTGATTCTGGTAAATTTGTCATTTTTAAGCTTCCTGAAAATGCAGAAAGAGGGCCCTGGGCTGTAAGAGCTAATTATAATGATGCTAGTGCTGAAAGATTATTTAATGTTGGAGAATTAGAAAAAGCAGAAATCAAGTTAGAAGGAGATAATCTTGTTATTACTAATGTTGGGAATGTTCCTTATGAAAAACCTATTTTAATTTATATTGGCGAACATCACGAGACTGCTTTGGTTAGTTTAGTAATTGGACAAACAAAAAGAATAAGATTAACTGCTCCTCCAGGAGAATATACAATTAAAGTAAATGATGGTACTGAGGATAATATATTTGAAGCTACTGGCGTGACTTTAACTGGGAATGTTGTTGGTATTGAGAGTGTAATTGAGAGAGGCTTTTGGAAAAGATATCCTTTAGTTAGTTTGTTTTTAATTGTTTTAGGTGGTGCGGTATTAGCAGTTTTTGTATTAAAAATTAGAAAGAAAATCTCTAAATAATTCATATGGTTGAGAAAGAGGATATTGTCAAGTATGTTATAATAGGGGTAATTTGTATTGTTTTAATTGGGATAGTATTTGTTTTTAAAGGCAGTCCAACAGGCTATACTGTTTTTAGTTCTAAAGGTATAGGGGATTTAATTGAAAGGGGGGCTAATTGGGATAAATTTGACAAAGGAAATGAGAGTTATGAGTTAAAGATTTATACTTCCCATGTAAATTATTATAATGGCAGTAATTATATTCCGATTGTTTATGGGCCTTATGGCGGAGGTTTTAGAGATTGGAACGGTTTTATTTATAGGATAAGCGCTGATCCTGATAAGTCTTATATAAATTTATATGATGCTGAAGACAATTATATTTCTAGTTTTGGTTTTGGTATAACTGGAGATGTAGGAGGGAATTATTATAGGTATACTACTCTTAATTTTACATGGAACTGGAGTTCTAAATCTAATGTATCTACTGGAGAATATGTTTTTAGTGCCTATAATAATAATCCTAATTTTAATTGGACGCAAGAATATCATTTTTATTCTAATCAATCAATGAAAATTAAAAACAAGATAGCAAATGATATAGCTAATATTAATAATACCAAATTTTGGTTTATTCAACTTGTTGGTCCTGAAGATGGAATATGGTTTAATGGAACAAGATATAATGAAAATACCTCTTTAACTGGAGAGTTTGATTCTTTGATTCCCAAAGTAAAGTTTGAAGATTATTATGTTTTTGATTATCAGGATTTATTAAATAATAGTTTTAATATAACTGATTTTTATTTAGGGGATGGAAGTGTTATAGGTGTTGATGGACAAAGGATTTTAGCTGTGGGTATCACAAAAGGGACTGGTTTTTTTCCAAATGGTGCTAGTGTGACTGTTGATCCAAGTGTAAAAATTGGAGGAGATGAAGGAGGAGAAGATGCTTATGTTGCTTCTGGAAGCCCTAATGGAAATTTTGGGGACAATACTGATTTGCAAGTTAGGATGCAAAGTCCTACTAGAAGGACTTATTTAAAATTTAATATTTCTGAAATCCCGGCAGGACAGGAAATTGATAATGCAAGCTTTTGTTTGTATATGTATGATGATACTGATGGTGCAGATATGATTCTTGTTCATGAAGTTTATGACACTAGCTGGTGCGAGGGAGATGGAGGAAGTGATGGAAGTCCTGCTTGTGAAATAACTTGGAATAATCAGCCTTGTGATCCTGGTTTTGATGATTCTGCTAATTGCAATCTTACTTTTGAGGATGTTTTAACAAATTATGATCTTGAACCTGTAAAACTTGAAGATACTTGGCATTGTTTTAGTGTTGGGAATATGATTGAGAATGCTTATTCAGGAAGCAATGAGTTTGCTGCAATGGCTTTAGTTACTAATTATTCAAGTAGCGCAGATAAGTTTTTTTCAAAACAATATTCAAATGCTAGTTTAATTCCTTATCTAAATGTTACTTATCATACTGCAGATGCTATTCCTCCGAATATTTCAATAGAAAGCCCCTTAAACCAGACATATGGTGGAACGAACATTTTGGTTAATATTTCTGCAAGCGATCCAAATTTAGAAGATGTTTGGTTTTACGATGGCAGTGAGAATATAAGTTATGTTGAGGGATATTATGATTTTAATGAAGGGCAGAATATAATAATTGCTTATGCAAATGATTCTAATGGGAATGTTAATTTAACAAGTGTTGATTTTTATTTGGATGCTACTAATCCAGTTGTTAGTATTATCTGGCCGCAACAAGGCGCTACTTATGGTTATAATGAATCAATTGAATTGAATTTTTCAGTTTCTGATTTAAATTTAGATTCTTGCTGGTATAATATTAATGATGGGACTAATATTAGCGTTGCTGCTTGTATAAATACTAGTTTTGATGTCCCAGGAAATGGAGATTATGAAGTAAGGTTGTTTGCAAATGATAGTTTAGGCAATGAAGATTTTGATAATGTTAGTTTTAGTGTTCAGGTTGGTGCCCCAAGCATTACTTTATATGCTCCGCTTGATGTTTATTTAGATTATGATGGGAGTATTGAATTTTCATATATACCTGAAGATATTGATTTAGAAGCTTGTGAATTGTGGGGTAATTTTTCAGGTATTTTTGGATTGAATGTAACAGATACAAGTGTTACTAGTGGAATGATTAATACTTTTGATATTAACTTGACTGATAATATGTATAAGTGGAATATAGGGTGTAATGATAGTGTAGGAAATTATGCATTTAATGGAAATAGGACTTTTTATGTTGACACTATAGATCCTAATTTAAGTTTGATTGAACCTTTTGGCATAAAAACAAGTTTAAGTAATATTCAATTAAAATTTTCTTTTTATGATAAAAATCCTGTGAATTGTTTTTACAATATAACAACTTCAATAGGAACCCCGATTGTCAGTAATGTTGAGGTTGCAAATTGTTCTAATAAGACTTTTAATGTTTCTACAGATGGGGATTATGTGATTTATCTGCTTGTAAAAGATGGGGCAGGAAATACTAACTTGAAGAGTTCTTCATTTAGTGTTGATACAGATACAGAACCTCCTGTAATTGATAACAGAAATGGAGGAGGCCGCGGGCCTCCCCTTCTTATTGTTCCAGGAAAGCTTTTAATTTCAAATATTAGTGATATTATTACTAGGGAAGGCAGTAAAGAAATTTTGTCATTAAGTGTAGAAAATATTGGCGGGGATTTTTTAAATGACTGTAGATTGATTGTTAAGGGAGAGGTAAGTAGCTGGATTTACTCGAATCAGATTACGGGAATTGCTCCTGGAGAGAGTATTGATTTTATATTTGATTTAAATGTTCCTGAAGAAGCTAAAGCTGGGAGCTATCTTATAAATTTATCTGTTTTGTGTGAAGAAACTAATAAATCTAAAGTAATTAGTTTAAATATCCCTGAAGGATTACAAATAATTAAGATTAATGAGATAAGGCATGAAAAAGGAGTTTTAAATATAAGTTATTCTTTTGATAATTCTAATGTTATTGGTAATGCAGTTAGCATTGAGATCTGGATTTTGGATTCAGAAGAAAATGAGATTTTAAGAACAAATGATGTTTTTCCAATAAATAAAGATGGGTTAATTGAGAGAAATGTTTTAATACCTGTTTCAGAAGATTTAATAGGAATTTATACTGTTTATTTTGCATTATCTGATGATTTGGATAATTATGTTAGGCAATCTATTGTTTTAGGAGAAGCAAGAACTATTGGAAGAACTATTTTAGATAGTCCTAGGAACAAGGCAATTGGTTATGCAATTTTTGTTTTAATTATTGGAATTGGTGCTTTTTTAGTAGCGAGAAAGCAATGGGGTAAAAGTGCTCCTAAAAAAGCAGAAGAAACAATTAAACAAGGTTCTTTAGAAGAAGATTATGAGTTGCCTAGCATTTCAGCTTATAAAGGCAAGATTAAATCAAGGGTGAAAAAGGTTTTAAGAAAAAAGCATAAATAATACCTATTATGTAAAGGTATTTAAATTAGAATTCTTATTTTATGTTATGAAAAAGAAGAGAATATATATGTTCATTATATTTGGGATTTTGCTATTTAGCTTGAGCCATGTTGATTTAGTATGTGCAAATTTGTCTGATATAAATGATTTTAATGTTATTATTGTTGGAGAAGATCCTACTTTTTTAGGTAACTATTCTGAAGAAGCATTAGTATATCGTGAATTACCTAATGGTTCTCAAGAAAATTTAAGTATTTTAGGTCCGCCGCAAATAATTAAGATTAATAAAATAAGGTATAATAAAGATAAACTAAATATAAGTTATGTTTTTGATAATACTAATATTATTGGTAATGCAGTTAGTGTTGAGATTTGGGTTACAGATGACCAGGACGCAGAGATTGTAAGAGCTTTTGATGTTTTTCCAATAACTAAGGATGGATTAATTGAAAGAAATGTTTTAATTGATGCTCCTGATGATTTAGATGGAAATTATTATATTTATTTTGCATTATCTGGTTATTTAGAAGATTCTATTGGTCAGCTTATTGTTATAGTTGGGGAAAATGGGAAACCAGAAAATAAATCAGGTGCAGATGATAAATCAGGAGATGATTCTGGTTTGGAAAAAGTAAGCGATCTTATAGCAGAAAACAGGACAAGTTTTCTTACTGGAAAAACTGTTACTTTTTTGCGAAATCCAGAGATTAGGAATGTTGGTTATTCAGTTATTGTTTTAATTATAATGATTGGCGCTTTTTTGATGATGAGGTCATCTTGGAAAAAAGCTTTTAAAGATTCTTCTTCAGAACCTCTAGAACCTGCAAAACCAGTTAAAAGTTCACAACCCTCACAAGCTGCAACAGGTTATCCATTACCTAATATACCTTTTAAAAAACATGCTAAAATTATTAAGTCTATTCCAAAAAATATTGTTAAAAAAGTTGTAACCCGCGTTCATAAAAAACCTTCTAAAACAAGGACTGGAAAAAAGAGAAAACGAAATCTTCCTAATTTAGATTTGGTTTCTAGGAAATAATTTTTTGGGATTTTACTGGAAAGTTGTAAATAAACAATAGTTTTATAAATAAAATAATCAATTTTAAGGTGTGGGCCCCTGTAGCTCAGCTGGATAGAGCGGCTGCCTTCTAATGAGGTAAGTTCTTCTATAGAACACCACTAAAGAAGAAAGCAGTAGGTCGCAGGTTCGAATCCTGTCAGGGGCATGTATGTAAATTCATACATAATATGCGCGGATCGCATAGTGGTTTTGCACTCGCCTGCAGAGCGAGTTACCTGGGTTCGATTCCCAGTCCGCGCTTTTTTAGATGTTCCACAGTTTTATTTTTAGATTCCAAGATCTTTTTGGATAATTTCCCTTGCTTTTTCCATATCTCTTTCTTTATTAGGCCCGATTTCTAAAACAAGCTCCTTAGGAGGATTTTCTTTTATAGCCTCTTTTAATAGATCCCATGTTTTAGGGTCTGGCAAGACACAATTGTATCCTTGACCAAGGAATGAAAAATGAAGTCCTGCTGGTCTATAGTTTCTCCAGATTTCAGATAAATCTCTTTGCTTTATTGATCCCCGTCTTGAATTTGTCTGGTAGTGTCTTGGATCAAACATTAAGTTCGCGTCAATTCCAAAAGTTACTGCGTAAGGTATTGTCCTTTTAAGTATTTCTTCAAAAGTGTTGTTTTCTCCTTTTTTTATTCTTTCATTTTCAAAGAAAACCTCTTTCCTAGCTAATCTTTTTTTATCTTCTGTAGGCATTTGCCTGAAAGTATCAGGATGTAATAAAATATAAGCTTCTGGACATTGCTCCATTAATCTGAATGCATTACAGTTTTTATTTCCCGGGCCTATCAGAAATTGGTATACTAAATGAAGAGCTTTTTCATTAAGACCATATAAACTTCTTATAACTTGAGGCAAGCTTTTAGTATCCCACCAAAAAGGAAGATGAATGCCTCTTATTGGAAGATTGTATTTTCTTGCTAAATCTAGCATTTTTTCAGGAGTTCCTGATGAGCCTTTTGGAGACCATTTATAAGGAAGTAGTTCTATTCCCTGCACACCCAGGTTTCTACCTATTTTAAATGCCTTTTCAGTATTCAAACCTCCTGCTGCGCTTGAGCTGATTAGTAGTTCTATCATTTTATTAGTAATAAGTTAAGTTATTTAAATTCTTTGATTATGTCACCATTTTAAAGTAATTACACATAGAAAGGTTTATAAAGGGGTATGACTGAGTAGCACTAGGTATTTATTTTAAAATGAAAAGCAAGATTAGCATAAGTGTTGATGAAGAAACGCTTGCAAAAATAGATGAAAGTATTTTTAAAAGAAAATTTAGAAATCGTTCTCATGCATTTGAATTTGCTTTAAATGAAATTTTAGAGGAGGATGAAGAAGAATGATAAGACCGGCTGTTATGAGTGATAGTGAAAGAGCAGAATTAGAAGGAAAAATAGAACAATTAAGAGGTGTTCTTCCTAATGATAGATATTTTGATTTAAGCATATTTTTAGAAGCAAATGAAGTAGCTGGAATGAGGGGCTGTTTTAGAGCATGTTGGGGGGCTCCTGAAGAGAATGGTGGAAGAAAAGTTGTTATTTTAGGAGATAAGACTCCTAGAACTGAGGTTGGGCAAACTTTATTTGACAAAGGATATGGCACTAAAAATGAGATTAAAGTAGCTTCTAAAATAAGTCTTGAAGAGGCATTAAGTAACCATTTAGTTTTACCTTTTGATTTTTATAATGTAAATGGAGATTCTTATTCAGTTGCTCCAGAAATTGAAGGAGCTGTTTCATTAAAAAAACATGCAGAAAATAATAAGTTTAATTTTAAGGATTTTAAGCAATTTTTTACTCAAATTATTGATACAGCTGTATTTTTTGGAAGAAAAGGTTTTTTTCATAGAGATTTAAGTCCTCAAAATCTTTTAGTTAAGAAAAATGGAAAATTAGAAGGGTGGATTACAGATGTTGCTGCTGCTTGTGAAGTTAAAGAAGCTAGGCCAGATTATTTTCCTACTTCTGGAGCTAATACTGTTAGAAACCCAAGATTATCTTTTTCAGGAGAAGAAATTAAATATGAAGAAAGAGATGAAGCTTATGCACTTGCTCAAAATATGTTGGTTGCATCAAATGGGGAACCTGCTGTTAAATATGATTATGCTAATGAGGGGAGTTGGGATAAGAAAAATCATGATAAAGCTGTTAAACAAGCAATTAAGAAACTTCCTAAATGGGCTCGAAAAAGATATGGTAAAATAATTTATAATGCTATGGCAGCAGATAAAGGATATGATTCTCTTGCTGATTTTGAAAAAGATTTTAGAAAAGCAAGTAAGCCAGGGCTTTTTGAGAAGTTAAAAGAAAACAAAGCATTACCTGTTCTTGGTTTAGCTGGAATTCTTGCTTTAGGTTATGGTTATACTGTGTACGATGAGGTTGCAAAAGATAAAAGTGTATTAGAAAAGCTTGTAATTGAAGCTGAAAAATATGAAGTAGTTTCTGCTTTTGATGGAGAAAGATTATCAACCTCAAACAATCTTGTTGATTTAGATTTTTATATTTTTGATAAAGGAGATAAAAATAGGAAATATGAACTTTTATATGGAGAATGTTTAGGAGAACTTAAAGAGCCTAAATTTTTACATCTTGAGCCTGGTCAAAAATTATCTTTGACAGTTAAGCCAAGACAAAAGCCAAGACCAGGAGATCATGGAAGTTATCTTCCTCCTATGAAAGTTAAGGCGTATTTTGAAGGTTTTCCTGCAAAAGAATTTAACACAGAGGCTTTAATGCCAGACCCCACGCAATATGATCCTGAATCATGTCCTTTTATATTCCCTGAAGATATAAATGTTCCTTCAAGTATCCCAGAAGGAAATCATGCTTTTGTTGTAGAATTGTATTCTCATAACTACACTCCTAGTCCTGAGAAGAACTGGAAGGATGCCTTAGATGAGATAGTCTATTCAGAAAAAGGTGCAATAAGCAGAGAGAGGATTCCGGTTGTTGTTGGGAATCCAAAACATAAAGTTAATATAAATTCTCTTTCATTAGGTGTTCAACCCTATATTTCTCTATCAAATGTTGAGGACTATTTGAAAACAATTGACCCAAATCTTAGTTTAGAAGTTTCTATTCCAGAACTAAATTATCATATGCCCCCTTATGGACCTCAAGACTTACTTACAAATGTTATTAGCAGAAGACTTCAATTACCAAAACCAGGTGATTTAGAAATCAAAACACTACAAGTAATGGTTATCAATAGATCAAATTTGGAAGATGAATCAAATGAAGAAATAGTTAATTTATCTCATTTTCCAATAAGAGGAGTAAAAATAGGAGATAACTTTTATTGGTGGGAATCTGCTCTTTCATATGAAGGTTTTTCAGATAAATTAGTTAAGTATAGAAAACATGCTATGGGAGAAATTGAGAAGCCAATTATTAAAGAGACTAGGAAATTTGAAAATAATAGTTTTGGAAAAAGAAAAGAAAGGATTATAAATGCTGATTTAAAAGAAAGATATGGGTCTTCTGGGAATATTATTTCTTTTTATGAGTATGATATGTTTGATAAGAGGAGTTTAGATGAGATTCAAAAGGATTCTATATCTTATTTTTCTATTGCTCCTTAAATAAAGATTAAACCAGTCAGAGGACTGACAGCCTGATAAAACTGTCTTATTGAAGAAGCAAGGCGATAAATTATTATGTTTTCTTTACCTTTTGTTTTTTCAAGACATAAATAAGATTTTTTTATAAATTCTTTTTGAAGCTCATGAATTTTATTTAAGTTTTCTAGATTTTTTTCTTTGTAAGATTTTATTAATATTTTAAATATTTTTTCTGAACCTTGCAGAAGTTCTTTTGTTTCTTTTGAAATCTTGATTTTTTTATTTAAAAATTTGTTTAAATAATAAATATCCCGGTAAGCTCTTATTATTGAGCTTAAAAAAGACCAGAACATTTCTGATTTTTGTTCTATTAGTTTTCTTTTAATAATCACTCTTCTGCAAAAATTATCATATTTTTGTATCCTGTTTGCTGTTTCCTCATAATCTTCTGTTTCATTTCCTTTTAATCTATCTTGGGTTATTTCAAATAGCTCTTCTATATTAAGGAATATTTTGTTTAAAATATTATCAAACTGGTCTGGAGAAGGTTCTGTTATGTTTTCTACAAGACAGGATTTTTTTTGTTTTTTGGTTATTTCAAATCCAATTAATCGAGTTTCAATGACATTTTTTAAGATTTTAAATTGCTCATTATTTTCAAGTTCAATATTTATTTTATCATATCCTGCTCTGTAAGTGTTTGTTATTAAAGTTCTAATTGAAGTTTCTGTTAATCCAGATAGTTTTATTGATGTTTCAAGTTTTTTCTGTTTTTCTGGACTCAAGGAAATATGAAGGTCTTTACCAATTCTTTCTATATTAATTTCATCACCTTTTTTTAATTCATTTGCTTTAATCCATTTAGCAGGCAAGCTAATCATCATTGTTGCTGCTCCTTGTTTTACTATTTTTCTTTTCATAGTTCTTTTAGATATCTATTTATTAAAATGCTAATCATTGATTTTATACCTCTTACAATTTCTTCTGCTTCTTTTACTTCAATAGATTTCCCATAATAATTTATCTTGTTTCTTATTTTTCTAAATCTGTCAAATTTAATTGAAAGAACTTCTTCATGCTTTTCTTTTAAAAAATAAGTAAATGCTTCGTGCGAATATATTTTATACCCATCTAAAGTAGAAATCGCCTCAAGGATGCTTCTTAGTATGTCATAATAATTTGAAACAATTTTTCTTGCTGAGTTTTTGTTTATTTTGAGGTTATTAAAAAATAATAGGTCATTTTTAGATGTATTTAATATTGATTTTGCCAAATTTCTGTCTATCTCTGCTTTTCTTATATCCCCTTTTTTTATTAAATCTTGAAAATTCATTTGAAAACCTCAAAAAAGCCATAAATTTTTATTCCATTAATCCAGTTATTAAGAAGCTCTTTGTTTGATTTGCTCATCTTTTTTATTTCATCTCTTGAGTGAGTAAATGCTTGTATGTTATGATTAAGCTTATTTTCAAATCTGCTAAGTTCAGGGTTTTTTTTCTTTGAACTTACTATCAATAAGTCTATGTCGCTTTTTGATGTGTTTTCTGCTTTTGCAAAACTTCCAAATAAGATTATGGCTTCTGGAGAATATTCTTGTATTAAAAAATCAATTAATCCTGAATCTCTTATAATCCTTAGGTTATGCTCTAATTTTATTTGTTTAAACTCCTCGCTGCCAGATGCTTTGAATATGAGGTGGTTTAATTTTCTTTCTGATTTTAATAATTTATTTTTTTCATACTGTTTTAGATATTTTGAAACTGTTGTAGGGGATTTATGGAGAGTTCTAGCGATTTCTCTTACGTGAAATTCTCTTTCAGGTTCTTTTATAAATAATGTTAAAATATTGCTTTTTATGTCCATTTTATTAGACAATTGTCCAATTAGATGGACGATTGTCCAGTTTTTAAATGTTTTCTTTTCATAATCTAAGAAGGAAGGCAGGGTTTTTAAAGTTTTCTAAAAAGTATATACATTTATACTAGTTTATATAGTTTAATAAAAATGTTTAAATCTAACCTAAAATGTTTATACATTACTGAGGAGTGGTAAACACATTTAGGATGTATAAAATGTCAATGAAAAGAAAATATACTGTAAATGCAGATATAGGGAAAGTTGGAATTACTAGAGATTATGAATTTCATACTGCTCAAAGAGTTAGAGTAGAGAGCAGGAGTAATTTAGGTTATGGTGATATTACAAAATTAGGTATTGTTGCTAGTTGTCCTACTTTTGAATTACCTGGAACTTTACGAGTATCATTTTGTTTAAATGAATCTGGTGATGATAAAGAAGATAAGCCAGATGTTTTTCGAGTTGGAAAAAATTATACTGATGTTTCTGAATTAAGATCTGATTTTAATAAACTTGAAGCAGGAATTGTAGATTGTTATCTTAATGTGAAAGAGATAATTTTCAGACAACCTTCTGCTGATCCTCATAATTTAGAATTTATTTCTGAAGTAGGAGAATAAAAATGAAACCAATTAAACTACCATTTTGGAAGAGAGTTTTAATAGGCGCAGTTGCAGCTGTGGCAAGTGTAACTGGATTAGCTAATATTGCTAGAGGCGAAGGTTCTGGAACATTTTGCAATCCTGTGACTTTTGATAATTTTGCTAAAAATAAGTATTCTATTAGATCAAGATTAGAGAATTTTGATGGAGAAGATGAGCATTTAAATAAAGGAACATTTGGGATTGCTCCTGTTGATGGCAAGTATAATAGATTTGCAGAAATGTTTAGAAGCTATCATTTTAATGGTGAGGAAAATAGAAAAGATATTGATTGGAATTCTTGGGGTTTAATTATTCCAAGATTTAAGAGTGGAGGAAGTGATGGTTTAGAGCATTCTATTAGTGTTTTTGGAGAATCAGGAGACAAGCAAGGTATAGGAACAGAAGCTATTACAAGACTTCCTGACTTAGATTTAGATTTATATGTTAATGCAGAAAAAAGTTTTTCAGGAGATAGCAGAAGATTAGGATTTGGATTTGAGCATGGTTTTGGAGAAACTTGGAATTTTGGAGCTGGAGTTGATAAAGTAGATACTCCGCAAGGAGATGCTACTTATACTAGCGGAAAAGCTATTTGGAATATGGATAAAAATAATCAAATTGGCTCTGGAATAAGATTATCTAATAATGATATAGGAACAAATAAACTTGCTGCTTATTTTATGAGGCATGGTGATGTTAAATGGGGAAACAGGTCTATATTTATTTATGATTGGAAAGATGGTTTTAAAAAAATTCATTTTAGGTCTACTTTTGCTGAAAACCCAACTTTTAGCAGAAAAGGAAGCGGGCCTGCATTTGTTGGAAGAAACCAGGGATATATTCTTAGCCCTCATGTAATAAATTCTCCTGTTACAACAATTGAACCTCCAACTGTTGTTGAAAGAAGTAAGAAGGGATTAGCTGCAAGAATTTTAGGGGATATTACAACAACAGACCAAAGAAAAGGGTTTATTGAAGCAGATTTAGGATATCAGTTTGGAAATTTAGGAATTTATGGTTTTCATAAAAATGGATTTGGTGGAGTCAGTGATTTTTATGGTGCTCATGCTGTTTTAAAGCTTGATGAAACTCCTTTAAAAGTTCCTTTAAAATTAGAAGCAGGCTATGAAAAATTCAAAGATGGCAGAGAAGATAGAAGCTATGTCAGCTTAAGTGCTTACATCCCTGTTGGGGGTAAGTGAGGATGGCGGAATATAGATCAATTGAGAAAAAGTTGATTGAAGATACTGGTGTTAAGGATTTTTTGGAAATGGCAGGCAGAGTGTATTATGGTACTGTTGCAACTATTTTTAGGGTTCCTACTTTTGTAAGAAAGTTTTGTAATGATCAGCTTATTAATAATGAGTGGATGGAAGCCGAAACTAGAAATCAACCTCTAAAAAATAGGTCTAGATTTTATGGGGGGCTTTCTGGATTATGTGCAGGAGTTATTTCTGATCTTCTATTAGGCGGCTACGCCATCATTGGAGCAGTAATTAATAATGAAAATTACACTCCTCTTGCTATTTTAGGTATAACAAATCTTGCTTCTTTGATATTTGAAGCAGGAAGGTATGGCCAGAGTAGAATTGAATATAAGGAATCAAAGAGGAAATAACAAAATGTCAAAATTTAAGAAATTTGCAAAGAAAATTGTTGCACCTGTTTTAGTTCCACTTATGCTTTTTGCTGGGAGAGTTAGTAATGCAAGAGCTGCTAAAACAGAGCCAATAAAATTAATTTCAACAGAATTAAGTTATACAAAAGGAAGAGATGTTGTTAATTTTAGGCCATTTATTAGTACAGAACCTGCTGGAGAATTGAGAACAGATTTAATGTTCGGAAGAAAATTTGGTAATTTTACACCTTATATTTATTTTAAATCAGATAATAAAGACAGAAGTTGGGTTGGTCCAAGATTAGATTATAAAATCAAATCTTTAGATGATAAATTAATTACAAATCTCCAGTTTAGATATTTTAAAGGATTAAATGAAAATTCTAAAGATCATTTTTATTTTATTCCTACTATTGATTGTGAATTAAATGATACATTTAAAATAGGTTTTTTAGGTTATGCAAAGAAAACTGATGGAAGTAAGCCTTTTTTTTATATGGGGCCATCTCTTACTGTTAATTTAACAGAAAACCTCAGCGCTCTTTTATCATATGATATAGATGTTCTTGAAAATCAGGATGCTGATATGATTTTCATGAGTTTAAAATATAAGTTTTAAAATGGCAAAAACATTTACAATAACTAAAAAGATTGCAAAGCATGGAAAGCAGGCAATAATTGTGATTCCAAGTGTATTGTCAGATAAAGTTAAGCCTAGAATGTTAGTAAAAGTTAAGATTGATGTTTTAGGAGAAGAGTAAAAATGTCAAGTAAAAAATATGTTAAAAGAGTTCTTAGAGAACTTGATAAGGATTTAAAAAGGTTATCAAGGGAAGATAAGTTAGGACTTTTAAGAGTCTATAAATATAGTTTGGAAGTTTCTCTTAATTATAATTATCCAAGTAAATTTTCAGCGCCGGTACCTTCGCTTATAGGGAAGTATCGTGAGTCTTATAAACAAGGCACACAAGTAGGAAACCAGTTTGGTCCTTTAGAATTAGAATTAGCTAGAGAATTACTTGCAGAAGTTGAAAAAAGAAAGCAAAAATTTTCTCAGCCTAGCTTGCTTAAGCAGTTTTATGATATGTTTGGAAGGGTTTGGACAGGAAAATGAAATGGCAGAACATTAATCTTTAAAAACTCAAAATGAGAGGTAAATATATGAAACTTAATCTGGGTTGTGGGGAGGATTATAAGAAAGGATATGTTAATTGTGATATTTCTAAAGATGTGAAGCCTGATAAGGTAGTTAATTTAGAAAAGAAACTGCCTTTTAAAACTAATTCTGTGACTGAGATTTTAGCTAATCATGTTTTAGAGCATGTTTATAATTTTGTTCCAGTAATGCACGAGCTTTGGAGAATTTACAAAAAGAATGCTAAGATTATCATAAGGGTTCCTTTTTACTCTGCGTGGGGGCAATTTAATGATCCAACCCATGTTAGATTTTTTACTCCTTTTACATTTAATTACTTTAAAAAAAAGGGTTTTTCATATGAAGTAAAGTGCAATAAAGATATGTTTGAAGTAAAAAAAGTTAAAATTAATTTTGGAATTGGTAAATCTTCTGTATTAAATTTTTTAATTAACCCGTTTGTAAATTTAAACCATAAGTTTTATTGCAGGTTTTTTGCATGGATTTTTCCTTGCGCAGAAATTTATTATGAGTTAAGAGTGATTAAGTAAATTTCCTGAGAAAGATTAATATAAAGTGAATAGGGATAAACATTCACAATAATTCTTAAAAACTTTTAAGTTGTTTATTATTAATGGCAAAAGATTCAGATAGTGCTGGAACCCCTGAAAGTTCTGTAATTGAGTTGTCTTCTATTTGTCTTCCTGGTTCAATGAATCGGGGGGCATATGGAAAAATAATTAGTATCTTTGAGAGAGATTTAGAAGCTAGCCAGAATGAGGCTGTGAGAGATCATATAAAGGAGATTATTTTAAGATTAAAATTAGGATATGAAACACAGAATAATGAAAAATATGATGCTAAAGTTTGGGTTAGGGCAAGATCTCTTGCAAGAGCTGATGAAAATTATGATTTAAGTAATCCTGTTTCTAGGGTGGAGGAAGCAAGTAAGTATCCTTTTGCTTATGTTTTTTGTTTGAGACATTATATAAGAGAGTCTGAAAAAGAACTTCCTATGCCTTTTGTTATTGGACAAGTTTTTGGTTATAGAAATGATTTAGAAAAAAAATTAGCTGAATCACAAAAACCAGAAAGAGCTGAGAAAGGCCTTCTGAATTTATATGGAAGTTTTTTTGGTTCTAGTGAACAAGGAAAAATTACAGGAAGTATTGATAAAACAAATATTAGATTTGTAAGAACTATGGAGCGATCTGATTTAGGAAAGGCAGATAGAGTAAAGCTTATCGAGTTTCAAGGATATTCAGAGAGACCAGGGGTATATAGTGGCGATTGGAGGTTTTCAGAAGTTAAAGAAGATGAGTTTCAGAGGGGAAAATTTAGTTTAGTTTTAGATTTTGTTGTTAGATAATTTTTTCATTTTTTTATTAAGTAGTCACTAACAAAACATTTATAAACTATTGTGTAGTGGGTAATTTATGGAACATTTAGCTATTATGAAAAAATCTTGGGGATTAATTGATAAGATTCTTAATGGTGAGAAGACAATTGAATCAAGATGGTATATGAATAAATCTGCTCCTTGGAATAAGATTGAGAAAGGAGATGTTGTTTATTTTAAAGATGCTGGTGAGCCAGTTGTTGCAAAAGCTGAAGTTGATAGGGTGGAACAATATTCAAATCTTACTTCTAATAATGTGAGAGGGGTTTTAGATAAGTATGGGCAAAAAGATGGTCTGGGTGTAGAAGATTTACCTAAATTTTATGAACTTTTTAAAAATAAGAGATATTGTATTTTAATATTTTTAAGAAATGCTGAGAAAGTTAAACCTTTTAAAATTAATAAAACTGGTTTTGGAATAGGCTCTGCATGGTTAGTAGTTGAAAATATAAATAAATTAAAGAGGGCTGGTTAAATGACAAAAGAAATTAAATTAAATGTTGATAAAGATTCATTTAAGAAAGTTTTAAATGGTGAGAAGAATTTTGAAGTTAGACTAAATCATTATAGTATTCGGGAAGGGGATATTGTTATTTTAAGAGAAGAAGATAGGGAAAAAGAAGTTGGATTTCTTATTGGTAGAGAAATTAGAAAAAAAGTGAAGTGTGTTTTAAAAATAAAGGATTTGAATTATTGGTTAGATGAGGAGGTAGCTGAGCATGGATTTATTGTAGCTGGTTTTGAATAAAATGTATATTGTAAAAAAGAACATTAAAGGCAAAGAATATTATTATTTAAATAGATCAGTTAGGCAAGGAAATAAGGTTTTAAGTAAAAATGTTGCTTATCTTGGCAAGGATAAGGAAGAAGCTGAGAAAAAAGCTGATGAAATCAGGCAAAGAGAAAAAGGTGATAAGGTTATTGAAAAAGCTAATGAGATTATTGGTGAGGTAGCTAGTTCAGAGCAAAGCTCTGAAGGAGAAAAAAGGGAGAAAACAGAAAAGGAAAAAGTAGGGAAATTAACAATTGACGAATTAGCAAATTTTTGTAAAGAAAAAGGATTTGTGTTTAGAAGTTCTGATGTTTATGGCGGTATGGCTGGTTTTTGGGATTTTGGGCCAATTGGAGTTGAGTTATTTAATAATATTAAAAAACATTGGTGGGATTTTTTTGTGAAAGGCAGGGAAAATATGGTTGGTGTTGAAGCAAGTGTAATCAGCCATCCTACAACCTGGAAAGCAAGCGGGCATGTTGATAGTTTTAATGATATTTTTGTTAGATGCAAGAAATGCGAGAAAACAGGGAAGCTTGATGAAAATGAATTAGGCAAGGTAAAATGTGAGTGCGGTGGGGAGTATGAAAGTCAGGGAAAATTTAATTTAATGTTTCAAACTAAAGTTGGAAGTGTAGATGCTGAAACAGCTTATTTAAGGGGAGAAACTGCTCAAGCTATGTTTATGGATTTTAAATTAATTCAGCAAACATCAAGAAGACAATTGCCTTTTGGAATTGCACAAGTTGGTAGATGTTTTAGAAATGAGATTTCTCCAAGAGATTTTTTATTTAGAAGCAGGGAATTTCATATTGGTGAATTTGAATTTTTTATTAACCCTAATGAAGACAAGTGCGAGTTATTAGAAAATATTCATTTAGATTTAAAAGTTAAGTTGCTTGATGAGGAAACTCAGAAAGCTGGAAAAGATAAGCTTGCTGAAACTACAATTGGTGAGATGTTGAAAAAAAGGAAATTAGGTGAGTGGCATGCTTACTGGTTAGCTGAGCAGGTTTTATGGTTTTATAGTATTGGTTTAAATGAAATAAAAATAAGAGAACATACAAAAGATGAATTAAGCCATTATTCTAGTGCAACTTTTGATATTGATTATGAATATCCTTTTGGAAGCAAGGAAGTTGCAGGAATTGCAAACAGAGGACAGTATGATTTGAAGCAGCATGAAAAATTTGGCAAGCAAAGCATGGAAATTTATGATGAAAAATATAAAAACAAAGTAGTTCCAAGAGTTATTGAACCTACTTTTGGAATAGAAAGAGTTTTTCTTGCAATATTAACCAAAGCATATACTTATGACAAGCAAAGAGATTATATTGTTTTAAAAATTCCTGCGAAACTTGCACCAATTCAGGCAGCTGTTTTTCCTATCGTTAAAAAATCAGAATATGAAAAAATGGCAGAAGATATTGTTAAGGATTTAAGACAGGATTTTAATGTGATTTATGATAAATCTGGTTCAGTTGGAAGAAGATATGCGAGAAATGATGAAATTGGAACACCTTATTGTATAACAATTGATGCTGATAGCGATAAAGGAAAAGACTGCACTATTAGAGATAGAAATACAACAAAGCAAATTAGAGTTAAGATTGATAAATTAAAAGGCATATTGAAAGATTTGGTTAATGGGAAAGTTGAGTTTGAAAAAGTAGGTAAATTAGTTAAGACAAGAAAAAAGTAAAAAGTTTAAGTAGAAATATATAAAAGCTTATTAGTTGTTTAATTAAGGTAGTCAAATAAATATGAAAAACTGAAGATGAGGTGGAACTTTAAAAAAGAATTAGCAAGGAAATTTGTGCATTTTCTATCTGTTTTTGTGCTGCTTCTTTATTTTTTTATTGCTGATATTTTTAGTGCAAGAATTGCCTTGTTTATACTAGTCTTGATTTTAATAGTCCTTATTGAATTAGAATATATGAGAATAGAGGTTGGAAGAAGGATTCCTTTGCTTAGTGATTTGTGGAGGTATATGAGAAGAACTAAGGAAAAAGACAGGCTAGGAGGGGATGTTTTCTTTTTAATTGGAGCGATTTTAGTTTTGTCAATCTTTGATGTAAAAATTGCAATAGCTGCTATTTTAATGACTACTTTTGGAGATTTAAGTGCTGCAGTAGTTGGAAGCAGATTCGGCTATCATAAGCTGCCTTTTTTTAAAGAGATGAGCTGGGAAGGAAGTTTAGCAGAATTGGCTGTTGATTTTTTAATTGCATTTTTTGTATTTTTTAATCCTTTTGTTTACGGGACTTTATTGCTTAGCAATTATGCGTTATGGGGGGTTGTCATTGTGATGGCAGTGACTGCAACAGTAGTTGAGACCTTAGTTTATAAGCTGGATGATAATTTAATGATTCCAGTATTTGCAGGTTTTAATGGGCAAATGATTTTTTATATTTTGAGTTATATTAACAAAATTATATAATCACAGGGTAAATAATAATCTATGGACAAGAAAAAAAGAAGCAAGCTGATTTTATTAATCTTTATTTTAATTGTGATTTTAGTTATTTCAATATTAAGTTTTAATTATAATTACCTTAAAATCTTGGTTGAAAAATATGTGGAAAGGTATGGCCTTATTGCAATTGCAATACTAAGTTTTTTAGCAGATACTTTAGACCAGCCAATTGGCCCAGAAGTTCCTGCTTCTTTTGGAGTCTTGTTTGGGTTGAATGTATTTTTTGTTGTTTTATTTTCAACTATTGGAAGTTATGGAGCTAGCTTAATGAATTATTATATTGGAAGAGGTTATTTATCTAAAAGATTTAGAGAAGCTATGGATTCTAAAGAAAATGAAAAATATATTAAGTTGTTTAAAAAGTATGGCGGGTTTTCTGTTTTTTTAGCTGCAATTAGCCCAGTTCCTTGGACTCTTTTTTGCTGGCTTGCTGGAAGTTTTAAAATGAAATTAGAGAATTTTATATTTTGGGGGCTTATACCAAGACTGCTTAGAATTGCAGTTGTTGTTGGTGTTATTTATTTTTCTGGGATAAGTTTTGTTTGAATGGGTTTAAAATATATTTTATATTAAATATTTGCTTTTAAACTGTCATTTGTTGATGCTTTTATGACTGATAAAAATAAGACTCATTATATTGTTGTGACAGGAATTCTTGTTAAAGATGGGAAGTATCTTATTACTAAAAGAGCTGACTGGGAAAAAGCTTTTCCTGGGCAGTGGACTGTTCCTGGAGGGAAGTTGGAAGTTTTAGATTATTGTTTAAGAAAAAAAGACACTTCAAGCCATTGGTATAATGTTTTAGAAAATCTATTGAGAAGAGAAGTTAAAGAAGAAGTTGGATTAGAAATCAAGAATATTGGCTATGTAACTAGCTTAGTTTATATTCGAGAGGATGGGATACCTACATTAATTATTAGTTTATATGCAGAGCCTATTGGGGAAAATATAAAGCTTTGCAAGGCTTTGACAGAGTTTGTGTGGGTTGATATTCAGGAAGCTAAAAATTATGAGTTAATTGAAGGAATTTATGAAGAACTTGTTATTTTAGATAATTTTCTAAAAAAAGGCAAGGATATGAGTTGGGAAAAGATGAGGGAGTGAGATTTATTCTGACTATAGTAATATTTAAAAATATTAAGTGATAAGTTTGATTATGGCAGAAAAAGAAGGATGTGCTACTCTTGAAGAGACTGCTAATAAAAGTTTCTGGGTTTATTTTGAGAAAAGTGAGACAGTAGCTTATGAACCAGTTAGTCGATTTGGATGGCCGGATGTTGGAATTAATGGGGGATCTGGATTGGGTTGATTATAAGGCGGTGATAGCAGAAGAGGGAGAATAAAATGGCAGAAGAAGATTGTATATTTTGTAAAATAATGAAAGGAGAGATTCCTTCAGAAAAAACTTATGAAGATGATAATTTTATTGCTATTTTAGATATTAACCCTGATATGGAAAATCATACGTTAGTTTTTCCAAAAAAACATTTTGAAACTATTTTAGATACTCCAAGCAGTCTTGGAGGTGAATTTTTAGATGCAATTAAGAATGTTGCACTTGATTTGATTGATAAGGGAAAAGCAGATGCATTTAATGTTGTTTTTAATACATACAAGCTTGCCGGGCAGTTAGTCCCTCATGTTCATGCTCATATTATGCCAAAAAAGAAGGGTGATGATTTTAGATTAAGTGTTGTTGGTGGCTTAAGAGAAAAAAAGAGAGAAAGGAAAGAATAGGATGAACAGAGTTAAATATTTTGGACTTGTTTTTTGGTTTTACTTGTTTTTGATTATTCTTGTTTATTTATCTCCATTCCTTATTAATTTGAAAATTTTAGTTTTTTTATCTTACTATATTATTTTCAGATACTTATTTTTGATGGTTGTATTCTCACTAAGCAACAATTTGGAAATATAAGTCATATGAGTTTTTATTATCCTTATTTACTTAAATTAGGGTTTAATGTTAATCAAAATTTTATTTATTATTTGATGAGATATATAATGCCTTTGATTATTTTTTAATAGCTATTTTATGGCAGATAATTTTTGGTTTTGAACCATTTTTATTTTGAGCTCAAAAGAAAAAGCTTGCATAACCTACAACAGCTGAATTATCCCCTGTTACATCCCCTGAATTTTTATATTCTATGAGTCTTGGAGATGTTTTTTTTAGTTTACACAAATGAAATAAGATAAGAAGAGGATAGATGCCGCAGGCATCTATTTTATTAAATTCACTTAAATTAAGAGATTCAATAATTTCAATTGATTTTTTATCTTTTTTTTCTGCGATTTCATATGGCAGAAAATGGCTGAGGTCTGTTGAAAAAACATAAACTGCTTTTATTTTTGCTATTTTTTCTGCTATTCTTTTTGCTTGCTCTTCTGTTATATGGCCTATCATTAAAGGCATTACTTCTTTGACTCCAAGTTTTTGAAGAAAAGGGACCTGGTTTGTGATTGAGTGCTCTTTGTTAATGTCTGCTGGAAAAAATTCTGTGTTAAAAAGTTCAATAAGTCCTAAAGGAGTCCTCCATACTTTTAAATTAGAAGTTGCTGCTTCGTTTAGACGAAAATAGTGTGAGGGACCTATAATAATTGCTTTTTTAAATCTCTTGCCTTTTAAATATGCAAATGCTTTTCCTGCAACTTCTCCTGAATACTCATATCCTGCATGAGGAACAATAATTCCATTAACTTTTTTATTGTTTTTCTTTCCTATGAACTTGTTTAATTGCTGGTTGAGAGTGTTTTTATTTTCAGGGTACCACATACTTATATATAGTTATTTTAGTATATATTTTTATTGTAAGATGAAAATCAAGGAAATCAAGGCTAAGTCTTGTATGACTAAAAGCAAGTTAACTGATTATGTTATTAATCCTTGTGTTGGGTGCCAGCACGGGTGCAAGTACTGTTATGCTGTTTTTATGGAGCGCTTTATGAATATTAAAGAGGACTGGGGAGATTTTGTTTATGTTAAAATAAATTATCCAGAACTTTTAAAAAAAGAAATTAAAAAAAATAAGCCTGGAAATGTTTTTATATCAAGTGTTACAGACTGTTATTCTCCAATTGAAGGCAAATATAAACTAACTAGGAAAATTTTAGAGATTTTTGCTGATTCTCCTGAAAGCAAAAAATTTACTTTTGAAATACTTACCAAATCTGCTTTAGTTAAAAGAGATTTTGATTTAATTAAAAAATTAAATGTGGATTTAGGAATGACTATTAATTGTTTAGATGAAAAGTTTTCAAGAGTTGTTGAGCCTTTTGCATCTCCTCCTAAATTAAGGGTTGAAGCTTTAAAAGAAGCTAAGAAATTAGGAATAAAGGTTTTTGGGTTTATTTCACCTGTTTTTCCAGGATTTACAGATTTGGAAAAAATTTTTAAGGAATTGAAGTTTTGTGATTATGTTTGGGTTGAGTGTCTTAATATTAAAAAATCTACATTAGATAGATTGTTGTCAGCACTAAAAGAAAATTTCCCAGAAAAATTAAAAGAATTTGAGAACATTCTTCATAACTACGAAGAATATTATCTTCAGATTAAAAAAGAAGCAAGGAGATTAGAAAAAAAATATAATCTTAAAATAAAAAATATTGTGGTTCATTAAAATGAAACAAGCAGTTTTATATAAAAAAGAAAAAACAAGAATCAGATGTTTAGCTTGCTCACATAAATGTTTGATTTTACCTAATAAGACAGGAATCTGCGGGGTTAGAAAAAATATTAATAATGAATTATACTTGTTGGTTTATGGAAGGGTGATTAGCATGGCTGTTGACCCAATTGAAAAGAAGCCCCTTTATAAGTTTTTGCCAGGAAGCAAGGCATTTTCAATTGGTACAATTGGGTGTAATTTTAAATGTGATTTTTGTCAAAACTATGATATTTCTCAAGCTTCAAAACAAGAATTAGATGAGGAATTGTTTTTAGGAAATGAAGTTACTTGCGAGAATATTGTTGAGCAAGCTTTAGAAACTGAATGCAAAAGCATTGCTTATACTTATAATGAGCCTGCAATATTTATTGAATTTGTTAAAGATGTTGCAAAGCTTGCTAAAGAGAAGGGATTGAAAAATATTTTAGTTACAAATGGCTATATGAGCAAGGAAAGTTTTGAATTTGTTTCAGGTTATATTGATGCAATGAATATTGATTTGAAGGGAAGCAATGATTTTTATAAAAAATATTGCGGTGCAACATTGCAGCCAGTTCTTGATACTATTAAGAGAGCTTATGAGAAAGGAATCCATATAGAAATAACTACTTTATTAATTCCTGATGCAAATGATAGTGAAAAACAATTAGAAAAAATAGCTAAATTTATTGCAAGTATAGATAAGAATATTGTTTGGCATATAAGTAGGTTTTTCCCAAAATATAGAATGATGGAAAAACAGGCAACTAAAATTAATAGTTTAAAAGATGCTCGTAAAATTGGGGAAAAGTATTTGAACAATGTTTACCTAGGAAACATATAATATAAAATGTCAGAAGAATCAGAAACAAGAAAATATTTATATAAATTAGAAGAAATGGGAATTGTTGTTTTAGAAAGAACTAAGGAAAGAGAGTGGTATAATTATTCTTGGAAATTAACTCAAAAAGGAATGAAATTAGTAGAATCAAATAAGAAGTTAAAGGAGTTTTTTGAAAAAGGTAAAATAAAAGAATTTTATGAGAAATTAGAAAATTTGAGGAATTAGAAGATGGGGGATTTAGAACGAGATTTGAGGCCCTTGCTAAAACTTGCAAGGCAAGCAATAGAAAGTAGGTTTAGTAGGGGGGATGTAAATGTTAGTAAAGAAATTAAGGAAAAATTTTCTAAAGATGGGGCCTGTTTTGTTACAATTACTATTAATAGAAGGTTAAGGGGATGTATTGGAAGTTTGGAAGCGAGGCAACCTCTTTATCAAGATGTTATTGATAATGCAATAAATGCTGCTTTTGGAGATCCAAGATTTTTACCTCTTAATTCATCTGAATTAAAAAATATTAAAATTGAGATATCTGTTTTATCTGAACCTAAAAAATTAAAGTATGAAAGTTCTGCAGACCTTTTGAAGAAAATAGACAAAGACATGGGGATTATTTTAGCAAAAGGATTTTTCTCAGCTACTTTTCTTCCGCAAGTTTGGGAGCAAATTTCAGATAAAGAAAGTTTTTTAGAAGAGCTTAGTTTAAAAGCAGGCTTGCCTGCTGATGCTTGGAAAACAGCTGAAGTAGAGTTTTATAGGGTTGAGAAAATTGAAGAAGATTGAGTTGTAAAGCAGGAACTCCTTGAAATGGCTACACCGGGAGTTGTAAAGCAGGAACTCCTTGAATGGCTACACCGGGAGTTGAACCCGGGACCTCTGCCTCATGAGAGCAGCGTTCTAAACCACTGAACTATGTAGCCAAAAATAGAAAATGAAATTGGTTTAAAAAGTTTTGTAACATAATTATATAATAGAAAAATAGAAAAAGCTTAAAAATATTCAATATGTGGTATTGTTATATTACATTATAAGAAAGTTAAAAAGAGGTTGAAAAAAGATTGATATGGCTCCAGAAAGTATTAGTGGAATTTTAGGGGGCATTAGAGATAGTGTTTCAAATGCTGTTTCATTTAATAATACTTTGGTTGGAGATTTTTCTCCAGAACTTGCTTCTATGATGTCTGGTTTAATAACAATTCTTAAAGCAGCAGGAATAATTATTATTGCTTATATTATTTTCTTGCTTATAAAGAGCCTTTTAGGCATGAGAAGGAATATGAGGATTGATGCAACATATCATAAAGTTAATCAAATTGAAGAAAAAATAAATATTTTGATAGAGCAGAATAAAGAGTATCGAAAATTATTTGAAAAAAAAGAAGCGGAGGGCAAATTTAAGAAAAAAGGTCTTATTAGGAGATTTATTAGTAAATTAGGAGAGAAAAAAGGTTCAGAATCAAAAACAGTGCCAAAAGGAGGAGAGATTTCTCTTCCTGAGATTAAAAAGCCTGAAAAAGAAGTAGAAAAGAAAAGAGAAAAGAAGAAGTAATTTGTATTTGTTTTATTTATGGCTTAGTTAAGGTAATTTCAATTGTTGAGACAAAAATTCTTTTCCCTTCTTTGTTTTCAAATTGTTCGCTTGAAATTTTAATATCTTTTACTTGAATATTTTCGTCTTTTAAAAAAGTTCTTCTTGCAACTTCCGTAATATCTACTGCTTTTGAGATGAATTTACCTCTTGCAGACACAATAACTTCGTCCTGCCCCTTGTTTTGGAATTGCATAACTACCCCTGTGACGTAATTCATAAAAGGTTTAATTCCAACAAAAATTGTATTATCTTTATCATTTGGGTTTTTTTCACTTTTGCTAGTTTCATGTTTGCTATCTTCTTCACTTGCTTGTTCTGAGTTTTTTGGAGTCATTTTCTTAATGTGTTTTTACTTTTTCTTTTCTTAGTCTTGCTATATATCCTGCAACTTTATTTCTTATTTTCTTACTTGGTGTTAAATTCCTTAGAAGGAATTTATTTTGTTCAAACTTTTCAGTAAATTTATTTTCCTGTTTTAATAATAGGTGCCCGGTTCTCTTTACTAGTTTTGACTTTATTCTACCCATACTAACATCTGATATTATGTCTTTTTAAATATTATTGTTTTTAAGTAATTTTCTATAAAAAAATCCCACTTATGAGTAAGAACTATTTTAGGATTTTTTTGATTTGCTTATATTTATTGAATCTTTAATACTTTTAAGACAGAATAGTATTTTTTAGCATATTCTTGAGCTTTTTTACTTAGTTTTCCTGTATAAAGGAAAAAAGCAGGAAGGGGTATTGATTGAGCTTCTGAAAGCAGTTTTTTTAAATCTGTTTCTGATATGGTTTTTTTGTCTTTTATTTGTGTAAGAAAGTTTACAGGGCCCAAATCTGATTTTATTTGTATTATACAATTATATTCTTTGGCTTTATAACCTCTTTCTTGTAAAATTTTGTAATTGTTTTCTAAGAAGTTTATTATTTTTAATATAAATTCTGATTTTATTTTTTGTCTTTTCTTTTTTGTTTGCATAACTAAAGGATTTTGAAATTCATATTTAGAGGTTTGGACTGATTTTTGTTTTTTTTGTTTTGGGATTATTGCTGGTATTTTTTTAGCTTGTTTTTTAGTTTTTTTAGGTTTTATAAGCTCTTTTACTTCTTTTTCTGGAACTGAGATATAACGCCAGTAAATTTCATCATCTTTTTTAAATCCAATAGCAAAATCTCTGATTGAGCGCAAGGCAACTCTTGTTGCAGGTTCTTGTTCTGAATCTTTTAATAGTTTTTTCTTTTTTAATAAAAGAAATGTTTCAGCTTCTTTTGGGTGCAAAAAATCATAAAAATTTTCTAATAAGGGCTCCTGCCCTTCTAAAAAATATAAAGGAGACCCTCCTACTTTTAAATGACTTACTTTAATTCTTTTTTTATTTGCTAGTTCAGACAAAAAAGCAGATATAAATAAAGAATTCATTCCAACTTGTTTTGATATAGTTATTGGGAGGCTTGGTCCTTTTTCTGCTAAAACGCGAATTATTTTTTCAGGAGTTTCATTATTTTCCATGGCAGTATTTATTTTTAATATAAAAATAAGAACAGATTAGGTTATAAAATTTTATATTCTTAAGAGATAGGTCTTATAAAGAATTCTATTATTATGAACAAGATGTAAAGGAAGATTAAGCTTATTCCTTCTATTTTCTCTATTTTTCTGTTTGATTTAGCAAAAGCAAAAAAGATGAATGAGGAAATAAACAAGAAGATAGCGGACGTCAGGAAGTGGGTGAAATCTGTTTCTATTGGGTGGATTATTGATACAATTCCTAGCACTAAGGTTATATTTACAATTACGCTTCCTACTGTGTTTCCGAGAGCCATTTTTTTATGTTTTAATCTTGTAGCAGAAATTCCAAAAACTAATTCTGGGAGTGTTGTAGCAATTGATAACAAAAATAATCCTATTAATATATTTGGAAAATTAAATGCATTGGCAATGTTTATACCATATTTTACAAGAAATCTTGAAGATATAAATAATCCTGCTAAAGCAAGAACAAAAATAAATACATTTAGTACTGCAGTTGTTTTTTTTACATAACTTTCTATTTTTGAAGTGTATCTTTTTTTTCTCTTTAATTTTCTTTGAATGTTTATTAAAAACAAGCATAATAAGACTGCCCCATCTATTCTTGATAATGATTTTCCTATTAAGTATAGCCCTATTAATGCTAGTATTGTTAAAATCATAAATCCAATATCTTCTTCTGATCTTTTTTTACTTACTTCTATTTTATTGCTTAGAAGAGTTATTATCCCAACTATTAATGTGATGTTTAAAAGGCTTGCACCAATTACATTACCTAAGCTTAGTGCTGGTGTTTTAGATACTGCAGAAGAGATTCCAACAAACAGTTCTGGAAGGGATGTTGCAAAAGCCATTATTATAAATGCAACAGTAAATTCTGACATTTTTAGAAACTCTGCTATTTTTGTCAGTGATTTTACTAAGAATATTCCTGAAACTGTTAAGACAATTCCTGCTAGTATAAAATAAGTTAAATCTAATACTACCACTTTTTTTATATTTTAACCCAGTCTAGTTCATAATAGCTTATATCTTGTTGCGAATCAACAATTGCTATTAAAAGTTTTTTAGCTGTTGAGTGGGAAATTCTTGTTTTAGAAATAATTTCATTCCAGTTTAGTTTTGTTTTTCTTGTTACTGGAAATGCCAAATATTTTGCATGGGTTTCATTTTTTTTATACACTCTAAATTCTGCACCAAATTTTAATCCTGTTTTAACAATATAGCCTTTTTTTCTTAGGTTTTTAAAAACAAGGTAATTAATTGAGAAATTTTTATGTTTTTTTGATAATAATTTTAAGGTTTTATTTAATGAAGCTGGTTTTTCTTTGTAAATTAATTGGGCCTTATTAGATTCAATCAAGTAAAGGGCTTCATAATTTGAATAAATTACTTTTTCTTTTTCAAATTCACCTAGTTTTCTTGTTTTTTGTAAAGTTATTGCTTTTTGTGAATTTGAAAACAAGTTTCCAGCTATTAAATATATTGGGAATTTCATATTTATAATGAAGAAAAGAATTATTTAAAACTAACCTTTTATTGTTTTTTATTTTTTAATTTTATTATCTTTATTTTTTTAGGTTTATTATTTTGATTTTTTTCTTGAATGAAACCAGGCAACTCCAAAAATTAAAAAACTTATTATAAAAACAACCCCATATCTGTTTGATTCAATCATTCCAATTACATTGCCAGTTATCCCTGAAACAAAAAAATAGACAAAACTAAACTTATTATGGAAAATAAGGCAAGGGTTTTTGATTCTATTCCTGAATTTGTTAGTCTCCTAGTATGGTGTGCTTGGGGGCTCTTTTGATATAAGCTTTCTGCTTGTGTTGCTAGACGTTTTACACTTTCCTCTTTACTCCAGTCAACATTTGATTCATTTAATTTGGCATGCATATATCTTATTGCATCTTGTACTGCTTGACCAACTGAAGATCTGCTGTTTTCATAAGCTTGTCTTCCAAGACTTGCTAATGTATCCATATCTGATTGAAGCATTTCAATTTTTAGTTGGTTATCTTTAATATATGCATTTGGAAGGGTTTTTCTTTGTGAAGCTTGTTTTAAAGCGTTTATTACTTCTGGATCATTTTCTTCATCTGCCCTATAAGCATCTATTAAAGCACTAACAAAAAAAGGAGCTCCTATTCCTGGATTATTTTTTAGATCCTTTAACTCGTCTTTTAGTTTTTTTATTTCTTTTGATTTTCCTTCTCTTTTTTTAGCCATGTTTTATTTAATGTTTTTTTGCTTATAAAGATTTATTTTTTATGAGAGCAAGGTTTTAAAATAAGAAAGAGTTATGGATATTATGGTAGAAGTTAATTTTAAGCAAATAGAAAAGAAATGGCAGGATAAATGGGAAAAGAAAAAGATTTTTGAAGTTAAAGCTGGGAAAGTAGGTTCAGATAAATCTGAAAGACACGAGAAAAAATATTATGTTTTGGAGCAGTTTCCTTATCCGTCTGGGAGCGGGTTGCATATAGGCCATTCATTTGTTTATACTATTGGTGATGTTTATGCAAGATTTAAGAGAATGCAGGGTTTTAATGTTCTTTATCCAATTGGTTATGATTCTCTTGGTCTGCCTGCTGAAAATGCAGCAATTAAAGAAAAAACTCATCCGAAGGAATATACTGAAAAATCTATTAATTACTTTTCAAAACAGCAAAAGTCTTTAGGTTTAAGTTATGATTGGACAAGAACTTTTTCAACTCATGATCCAGAATATTATAAATGGGACCAATGGATTTTCTTGAAAATGTTTGAAAAAGGACTTGCATATAAAAAAGAATCTCCTGTTAATTGGTGTCCTAAGTGCAATACTGTTCTTGCAAATGAACAAGTTCATGAAGGAAAATGTGAGTATCATGGATGTACTAACGTTGAGATTAAGCATTTAAATCAGTGGTATTTGAAAATTACAGATTATGCTGAAGAACTTAATAATTTTAAGGATATGAAGCAGTGGCCAGATGTGATAAGAAAATTACAGAAAAATTGGATAGGGAAAAGTTATGGAACTGAAATTGTTTTTGAAATTAATGGAGGGAAATGGCCTGTTTTTACAACTAGGCCTGATACTATTTATGGAGTTACTTTTATGGTTGTTTCTGCTCAGCATCCAAGATTAATGAGATTAGTTATAGGTGAGCAAAAAAAAGAAGTTGGGAATTTTATTAAAAAACTTAGTTCTGTTTCAGAAGAAGATATTGAGCAATTAGAAAAAGAAGGAGTTTTTACTGGAAGTTATGCTATTAATCCCATAAATAATGAAAAGATTCCTATTTATGCAGGAAACTTTGTTTTAGCTGATTATGGGAGTGGAATGGTAATGGCCGTTCCTGCTCATGACCAAAGAGATTTTGAATTTGCAAAAAAATATAATCTTCCTGTCAAAGAAGTTGTTTCTGGGGGGAATGTAGGAAGGGAAGCTTATGTTGGAGAAGGAAGTTTAGTCAATTCTGGAGAATTTAATGGAATTAATAGTAAAAAAGCAATTGATAAAATAACAAATTATCTTGAACAAAGAAAACTTGGAAAAAAAGCCATTAATTTTAGATTAAAAGACTGGTTGATTTCAAGGCAAAGATATTGGGGGACTCCAATACCAATTATTAATTGTAATAATTGCGGTGCTGTAGCAGTTCCTGAAAAAGACCTTCCTGTTAAATTGCCTGACAAAGTCAAGTTTGGAAAAGGAAATCCTTTAGAAACTGCTGAATCTTGGATTAGTGTTAAGTGTCCTAAGTGCAAGGGAAAAGCTAGAAGAGAAACAGATACAATGGATACTTTTGTTAATTCTTCTTGGTATTATTTAAGGTATTGTGATTCTAAGAATAAGAAGAAAATATTTGATAGTAAAAAAGCAAGTTACTGGGTTCCTATTGATATTTATATAGGCGGAAAAGAGCATGCTTGCATGCATGATATTTATATTCGTTTTTATACAAAATTTTTAAGAGATTTAGGTTTATTGAAAATTAATGAACCAGCTGTTAGGTTATTTGTGCAAGGAATGATTCATGGTGAAGATGGAAATAAGATGTCTAAGTCTTTAGGAAATGTTGTTGATCCTCTTGACGTAATTAATAAATATAGCACAGATGCTTTAAGATTATTTTTAGTAAGTGTTGCGAATCCTAGCAGTGATTTTGATTGGAGTGATAAAGGAGTTCAAGGAAGCTTTAAGTTTATTAAAAAAGTTTTTGATTATTTTGAAAATGTTAAAACTGGAAAATCTTCTGCAAGAATTGAAAGCAAGATTAATAAGGCAATAATTGAGATAACAAAAGATATTGAAGAAATAAAATATAATCTTGCTATTATAAAATTAAGAGCATTATTTGAAAGTTTGGAAGCAGAAATAAGCAGAAAAGATTTAGAAAGTTTTTTAATCATACTTCACCCGTTTTGCCCGCATATTACAGAGGAATTATGGGAAAGAATTGGAAATAAAGGTTTTATCAGCCTTGCTAAATGGCCAAAAGCAGATAAGAAGAAAATCAATAAAAAATTAGAAAAAATAGAGCAAGCTATTGATAATACTGTAAGTGATATTATGAATATATTAAATATTATTAAAGACAAAGGCGGAAAATCAAATAATGTTTATGTTTATGTTATTCCTTTTGAAAAAGAGCATTACAATGCTGAGAGTTTGAGTAAGAAGATTGGGAAGCAAGTGAGGGTGTTTGCAGTTAATGATAAAGAGAAATATGATCCTCAAAATAAGAGCAAAAAAGCAAAACCTGGTAAGCCTGGAATATATGTTGAATAATAAGAATTGTTTTTAAACTTGTTTTTTTGAGTTTTTTATGAGTAAAAAAAGACTTGGGCCTAAGAATCTTAAAGAAGCTGTTTCTAGAATGGGCTTTTGCCATAATGTTAGGATAGAGCATATTTTTACGAATGTTAATAAAAGGCAGAGAGAATTGTTTGACAAAAACAGTTCTACTGTTGGTTTAGGGCTTTTTTATGAGGTGGTGACAAAGGGATTATTTGGAGGAAAATTGCATGAGCGAAGCGTTATTGAAGTGGGAAAAGAGCGCCTAAGTACTGTTGTGGATGTTTTAGATGGCAAAAGAAAAAGGGCATGGGAAGTAAAGGGACGTTATTTTGGAAAAAGTTTTCCTTTAACAGATGATCAAATGGATAAATATAAAGGATTACAAAAATTTTGGGAAACTTATAAAATCTATTTTGCTCTTTATACACATGAAGTTAGTTCGCTTAGGAGCTATGAGAGGGATGAGAGTCAGTTTTTTAAAGAACTTGCAAATAAGACTTTGTGTTCTGTAATTTTTCCTTTAAGTTTAGCTATACAATTTCATGAATCTTTTGACAATAGCTTGGTTTCAAGACAAGATATTGATGAATTTCACGACAAACAATATACAGAAAGAGATGAGCATATGACTAAAATTTTAGCATCAACAATGGGAAGGCTGTTTTATAAGCCTAAAAGTGTTATTGAGCAATTGGAACTAAATCCTAGTGATTATAAGGTAGAGAGGTTTTGCTCTCCTAAGAATTTTTTTGTTGAAGGGAATAAGGTAAAAAAGTTCCCTATTTTAATGATTTCACATAAAAACTATGCATCTTGGCGTGATAAGTTTTTATTAGAAGATTCTTAGTTTTGCATAATATGTTTTCTCTTATCATTATGCTTTTAAATTTGAGATTTTTGGAATTTTTATTGAAGGGTGTATTATGGCGAAAAGAGTTGCAGAAAAGGGGGTTGTAAAGGAAAAGAGGGTAGTGATAAGACCAGATTTCTATCCGCAAATTAAAATGCCTTCAGGGCCAGAATTGCGAAGATTAGCTAGAGCAGGAAAGATAACTGCTGAAGAACAAGCGAGGATGATTATGGGGCAGAGACAAGTAACGTCTGTTAAAAATACAAGTAAATTTTATGTAGATTTGTTTAGAGAATTATATGAGTCAAGGATTTTAGAGGATACAGAAATGCCTTTATTTACTCCTCCAGTTTCTATAAATCCCTTGTTTCTTCCTGATGTTGTAGTTAATGGTCATATGAGAACAACTTTTGTAGAAGTGAAAGCTATTTCTGATAGAAATAAGAGGCCTTTTTTTGGTCATAGACAATTTGCAGGATATTGTGGGGCTTTATTGAATAATCCGGGCTCTAAAATGCTCACAGGGATTTTTTGTTATGGGGGGGAAACTTATGAAAAATTGTATTTGTGTGCTAAAAAAAAGAGCCATAAGGAGAAACATAAATGTGATAATAGGTGTCTTGTTGAAAAATTAAGTCATTCAACAAATAGTTTATTGGTGCTTCCTCACAATGTTTTAAGTTTTCTTTTAATGCTTACTTATTCAGTGGAAATGGATCAGAAAAATGCTCAGAGCAGTCTTGGTTTTGAACATTATAAAAGACCTTATAAAGCTTGGATGGAACTTCTTGTTGAAGATTTTCAAAGACCTTTTCAAACAATGCAGAAAATTCTAGAACATGCACACTCTCATTACTTAGATCTTTGGGGTTTTAAAATAAATGATTTTTATTTAGAGGACCTAGAGGCAAGAAGTGTTTATTCACCAGATAATTTATATTGTTATAGTTCCAGAGAGAGAAACCAGAGGAGATCCAGATTTAAGATAAAACCCTTTCCAATAATAGAATATACTACCCCCTGTCATTCTGAATGGATGAAATATTTTAGTGAAAAATTAGATCTATTTTTAGGGGATATAGGAATTAAAGATATTTTCTATAAAAGGGAGCAAAGATTAGCAGAACTGAGAATTGAGAATAAAGAACGCGAAGCAATAAAAAAAGAAGCTAAAACAGAATTTCCAAAAAAACCCCCTGACGACATTCCTTTTTAGATTTTGAAATATTGTCCAAATATACTTCCAAATATGTTTTGAAAGCAATGATGCTGGTATAATAATTTTTTTAAAACAATTCTTGCTTTCAAGATAATGAGATTTGCAGCAAGACGGTATTTAGGTAAATCAGGGGCATATATAGCAATATATAATTTTTATCCAGATATTTATATGGCTTGTCCTGATTCTTTAGAAGGAAAAGCTTCAAGAATGGTTCATGCAACTTATAGGTATGGGGGACATGGTGGAGCAATAGATGTTTTTAGATTAAATGAAAATATAAAGAAAGATGATATAAGAGAATTAAGATTTGAAAAAAGAGGGGGAAAAAAGAAAATAAAAGATATAACTCTTGTAAATCCTTACTGGACGCGAAATACTGATGAAAAACAAGATGTTTTTTATCAGGTTGTAAGAGAGGCACCCCTGGAAGTAGTTCAGTATGTAAGAGAAGATATAAGAAAATATATAGAAGAAGAAAAAGGTGGTCTTGCTGCTAAGAAGAGGAAAGATGAAGAAGAGGAGAAAAATAGGGTAGGTAGAATAGAATCTCGTGGTTTAATTGTTCCAAGAACAGAAGTAAAATTTATTGATCCAGAGGGAGGGAAAATTGTAACAACTGGGAAACCTGAATTTACTCCAGAGTGCTTGAATATAGCTAATTGGGATCCTGGAAGAGGGTGCATAACTTCTTTAGTTGGAATAAAAAAGGAAAGTCAGATAAGAGTTGAGGGCAAATTTGTAGAAGGAGTGTTTGTAGCACCTTGGAGAGAATGTGATATTTGTTATGCAGAAAATAAACATAAGTCTTTTTTAAAAACTCAATATCGGCATAGCATGGAGCAATTAGAGGTTGAGTTAAGGGGAGGGGCTTGTTTAACAACAGGAAGTGATAAACCATATGGAAAATTAGTGAAATTTTTAAGGTTTGGAAAAAGGACAGAAGCTGCTTCAAAATTTACAAGGACAAGATTTTTGCAGGTTTTAGAAGTTTGTGCTAGAACAGGAACACAAGGGATTATTCCTACAAAATTTTTAGAATATGACAAAGAAGTAGATGGACTTCTTAAAAGAACAAATTCAGTTGTTCTTTTTGATTATGGTTGGGATGAGTATGAAAAAGGAGCTTGCAGTTTTGGATGTACAAATAAATGGAGACTTGAACGGGCTGTTGAATATGGGGCAGCTGGAAGAAATTCAGTTATTTATATGCATGTTAAGGATGCAACAAAAGAGCCTACAGAAAGGGACCTTAATTTATTAAAGAAAATAGAAAAATATAGGAAATATCTTACAGGATGTCAGGTTCTTCCAGTAAGGTATAAATCTAAGCAGCTTGCTATGGATATGGCGAGGGTTGATTGGGATTTGGTATCTAAACCTCATACTCTTTTAGAGCATTTAGATGATTCTATTTATTCTTGGGAAGTTAATGCAGGAGAATTAATTCCAAGGAGAATACATCTTTTTGGTTAAATTTAATTGGGGATAATAATGGGTTTTATAGGATGTGTCACCATAATTCACTGACAACTTGGTGCGGGAAATGTTTTGCAAAAAAAGGAATTATAGCAAATCATCCAAGAATAAAAGTTAAATCTTCAAAAGAAAAACCTAATTTTAATAAAAAGAAAAAAACTAATAAAAAGGAAAAAGAAGAGCAGATTCTTACAGAAACTGAAAAATGTCAGTTTTGTTTTAAATTTAAAAAATAAAAAATGGGAAAGAAAAATAAATTAGAAATTGAAGTTCATGATGATAAAGCATTAGAAGTAGTTAACAAAGTAATGAGAATGTTTAATGAAAAATATCCCCCTTTTGATAACCTTGTTTTTCCAGATACTAGAATTCCAGATAATATTAAGCCTGGAAGCAGGCAACATGCTTTAATGTTATTTGTTTCTACTGGAATGGATTCTATGAGTAGGTCTGATTTAATTTATGATGCAATTTTTAAAATCGCTGAAAAATATGGGGCTTTAGATGAGCTTTTTCAGATGAAGGAGGCGGGTTTGAAATCTGTATTACAAGGACAACTTGGAGAAAATATTGAAAGTGGAATAAATAATCCTGTTAGAACTTTAAAATCAAATCTTAATATTTTAGCTAGTACTTATTATAGAGATCCTAGGGAGATAGGAGCAGAAACAATTGAAGAGACTATAAAAAGAATTTGTGAATTTACTCAATTTAGAAATGAGAAAGCAGCTCTTTTAATGAAAAATTATGTGAGGGTTGGTATTTGGGATTTTCCAGAAACAGAAATTCCTATAAAAATAGATAGGCATGTAATAAGAATAAGTATTGGTGCAGGAGTTATTACCTTTCCGCAAAACCCTGAAAAAATAAGATATGATCAGCCAGTTAAAACTTTGAGAGCAGTGTATCAGAAAGCTACTAAGGATAATGCAATTTCTGCTATTTGTTTTGATGATGCTATGTGGGGGGTTGGTTCTCAAATGTGTGTAAAAAAAAGTAAATCTTATTGCGATGTTAATTGTCCAATAAAATGTGCAGTTAGACCATGGTTAGATAAAGAAACAACATGGCTTTATTTAAAAAAGGAGACAAGGAGAAATCTAGGTGAGTCTTTATTTAATTTTGATTTTTGAATAGAAATAATCCTAATGCTTGTCTGGTTTTTTAATTACAAAATAATAAACTATTGCTCCTATAACTCCTGCTAAAACAACAACAAGTATCCATAAGGTTTTATCATTCTCATTATTAAATTTTCTTTTAGCAGCATCAACTATCATAAATATCCAAAATATCATGGCTAAGATGCTTAAAACGAAAATTGCTATAAATATTACAAAGAAGAATAAAACAAATCCTCCTGCTGCAAGTCCTGTTATTGCTGGGTCTGCCATTTTTATTTTTTGTTAGTCTTATGTTTGATTAATCTTTGTTTAATAATGTTTATAGTAATTTGTTAATGCTGTTCTTGTTTAAAAATGTTTTTAATTTATGTTTATTTTTGCTTTATTCGCATTTCCACAATACTTAAATAATGTGTTTTTTTATAAATTACATGAAATGGAATTCATTTAGTTTGATATCTCCTGCAATTGGGAAGACAAAGGAAATGCTTTTTCCTTTTAGGTTTTGGGAGTGGTTTAAATTAATGATTATTTCTTTATTAAGTGCTTCAAGAGGAGGAGGTAATTTCAATAGTTTTAGAAGTGCTGGAGATTTTGGAAGTTCTGGTACTGGTTCTGGTACTGGTTCTGGAGGAACTTCTTTTTCAGAATTTTTAGACAAGGCAAGACAAGGAATTAAAGATTATTGGATTATTGGAGCATTGATTTTTGGGGTATTATTTGTTATAATTCAGATAATTAGTTATATCCAAAGTGTTTTTACTTTTATTTTTATAGATTCTTTAGTAAATAAAAAAGCTAAATTTACTTTTGGAAAAAATCATTCAAAAGGTGTTTCTTTATTCTTTTTTAAATTTATTATTTCAATAATAAGCATTTTGATTTTAGGAGCTTTAGCTTCTCCTTATGCATATCATTTTATGAAAGCAAACCCGGTTGTTCAGTCAGTTGGAATTGGTTATATTATTTTTTCTATTGCTGCTGCTATAATTTATATCATATTTTTATGGATTTTATTTTTGTTTTTGCATGACCTTACAGTTCCTTATATGTATGTTAAAAATACAAGCGCAGGTTTTTCTTTAAAACAAATTTGGAGCAGTATAAAGAAAAATAAACTAGCAACTTTTGTTTATTGGCTTTCAAGAATTGTTTTAGGAATTGCAATTGGAATAGCAGCTATTGTTGTTATTATTGTATTAGGTTTGGCAGGTTTATTAGTCGGAGGTATTTTGTTTTTAATTGGATTTTTACTTTATAAGTTAATTGGTTTGCCTGTATTATTTATTGCACTTGCAATAATTTTTGGGGTTATATTATTTGTAATATTTTTATTAGCTTTGGGAATGTTCCTGCTGCCATTTTCAGTGTTTAGAAGATATTATGAGATGCTTAATTTTGAGAATTTAACAGACATTAAGATTTTTACAGATAGAAGTAAGAATAAGAAAGAAAAATAATATTTTTCTTAGGTATATTAAATATATTGTAAACTTTTAATAAGTTGTTTTAATAAGTTTTTAGGACAAGATGGCAAAAAGGTCTCATTTAGATACTATAGAAGATATTACAGGAGGATGCAAAGAGAGATGCATTTTAAAGCTTCTAGCTATTTGGTTCTGGGATGATAGAACTTTAGAGCAAATGAAATGTGTTGGCCTTTATATGGAGGAATTAGAGAAAAGGGATAATAGAAAATATGAAGTTCCTGAGATAATGAAATTATGGAATAAAAGATATGCAGCGAAATTTGCAGAAGTTTATGAAGCTCATAAGGATGATAGCAAATTAGAGGCAGAACAAATTTATAATATGATTATGGGGAGAGAGGAGAAAAAAGCAAGTAAAAAGAAATGATTTTTCTGATTTTGTTCTAAAATAGCTTTTATTCTTCTCATATGAAAACCTAGGTTTTCCTAATAAGTCACCTTTCCTAAGGTTGTGCTATTCTTCAAGAATCGCCTTGATACGACGGACTCCTGCTGCAGTAGATTCTTCTTTTTTAATTTTAAATTTTCCTAAGTGTTTTGTGTTTTCTACATGAGGTCCTGCGCAAATTTCTCTGCTAAAAGGCTTGTCTTTATGCCCGATTGTGTAAACTGTTATTTTATCCCCATATTTATTTTCAAATATTCCTTGAGCACCTAATTTTTTTGCTTGCTCAACACTCATTTCTTGTTTTGTAACTGGAAGTGCTTTTTGAATCTTTTCATTAATTAGATTTTCAATTGCTTGTTTTTCTTCATCTGTTAATTTTCTATCAAAATTAAAATCAAATCTTAATCTTTCTGGAGTTATGTTTGAACCTTTTTGATATAAGTCTGGTTTGTTAAGAACTTCTCTTAAAGCTTGGTTTAGTAAGTGGGTTGTTGTGTGAAGTTTTGTAGTTGATTCAGAATCATCTGCTAACCCTGATTTAAATTTTCTTGCAGTAGCTGTACGGGAGAGTTTTTGATGTTTTTCACTTTCAATTCTAAAGTTTTTATGCGAAACAAGAAGACCTTTAGTCATTGCTAATTCATCAATCATTTCTAAAGGGAATCCGTAACTTTGGTATAATAGAAAAGCTTCTTTACCTGTAATTTCTGCTTGATCAATTTCTTTTTTAGATAATTTAGGATTTTTTAAAGAGTAGGGCCTATTATTTCTTTTTTTATCAAAAATTCTTCCAATTAAGTCTGCTTTGTTAGGGTCTTCCATTAATTTTGAGAATTTTTGTTTATTGATAGGAGTTTTTGTTTTAAAGATTTTTTCAGCTTGTCTTAATCCTTGTTCTAAGGTTTTTAAAAAATTGTTTTCTTCTTTTTCTAATTCTTGGAGAATTATTTGTTTGTTTTTTTGAAGGTTTTTGTAATCCTCATAAATTTTGAAAACAGGTTCTCCTACTTTTTTTGTGAATTTTTCTATTTCTAAAAATTTTCCATATCTAACTGCTCTTCTGATTAATCTTCTTAAAACATATCCTTGTTCTGTGTTACTAGGGGATATTCCATCTGAAATTATGAAAACTGCTGCTTTGATATGGTCTGCAATTATTCTCATTGCTCTTGTTCCACCTTTATCCTTTCCATATTTTTTTCCAGAAATTTGTTCAATTTTTTTTATTATTGGCTGCCAAATTTCTGTTAGGTAGTTGTCATCAAACCCGTTTAGAACTGCTAAAGTTCTTTCAACTCCTCCACCAAAATCAATATTTTTTTGTTTTGCAGTATTGTAATTTCCTTTTTCATCTTTATTATATTGCATTAAAACATCATTTCCTATTTCAACCCAAGTGTTGTCTTTTTGATCAAATTTTTCTGGAGGTTTTTTATCAGAAGCCCAATAAAACATTTCAGTGCATGGACCGCAAGGCCCTGTTTTTCCTGCGGGCCCCCACCAATTATCTTCTGCTGAAAGAAATGCAATTCTTTTTTTTGAGATTCCTAATAACTCCCAAATTTTTGAAGATTCTGTGTCGCGAGGAGCATTTTTATCACCTTTAAAACAAGTTACAGCAAGTTTTTCAATAGGGATTTTAAGGACCTTGGTTAAGAATTTAAAACTCATCTCAATTGCTTGTTTTTTCCAGTAATCTCCAAGAGACCAGTTTCCCAACATTTCAAAGAATGTGTGGTGGGTTGTATCTCCGACGTCTTCTATGTCCCCTGTTCTTATGCATCTCTGATTATTTACAAGCCTTTTACCTTGTGGATGTAGCTGCCCTAAGAGAAAGGGAACAAGAGGATGCATTCCTGCTGTTGTGAAAAGAACAGTTGGGTCATTTTCTGGAATTAAGGATACATTAGGAATCTCTTTATGATTTTTTGATTTGAAAAATTCAATATATTTTTTTATTAATTCTTTACGTTTCATAGAAATATCATGTATATGGGATTTAAAAGATTTGTTAAAGCAATTAACTAAGACTGGCTAATTTTCTTTGAATTTCTTCAAGTTCACCTTCAATGGTTCTTCTTCCTTCTTTTTTAGTTTTTTTGCTGATTTTTTTTGGTTTTGTTTCTTGCTTTATCTTCTGCTTTGCTTCTTGTTTTACTTTTACTTTTGGAATCTTTCTTGGCATGTTTGAGAGAATTAAATCAATTCTTGTTTTAAATGAAGTTACTGCTTTTTTTAGTTTATTTTTATTTGTGTACTCTCTTTTTCTAAGGAGCTTGTATGATTTGAGGCTTCTTATTATGTATAGGAGATTTAATTCTGAAGAAAGAACTGCTTTTTTGGCAGCAAGTGCTTCATCATAATCTAATTTAAGATGTCTTGTTTCCATTGTAGAATTAATCAAATTTATTAAAGATGGTTTTATCAACAGAGTCTATTTTGCTTTTGATTATTTGAATTTCTTTTTCCCATTCTTCTAATTCTTTTTCTTCTTGTTCTTTGATTTCCTTTGTTTTCAACAAATATTCTTCAATTTGTTTTATTTTCTCTTTTATTTCTTCAAATGCTTGAAGAGTAACATCAAATTTATCTAGTCTAACATAAATCGGTTCTTTTACTTTATTTGATGGAGATTTTATTATCTCTGGAGCACTTCTTTCTTTAGTTCTAAGCGGTTTCAAATTTGTTTCATAAGGGGTACTGGAATGAGAAAGAGCATTTTTAATTGTTTCTTCATTAAGCTCGTCTTGTTGATCTGAATTAGAAAGCAGGGGCAGGGATTTTGGGTAATCTTGGTCTTCTGTTGGAAGGTTTGGTAATTCTTTTAAAGAAGGGAAACTTAATTCCTCATTTGAACTAGGCAATGGAGGTAGCCCTGGAATTTCCTCTACTTTTTCTTCTTTTTTTTTACTAAACCAACCCATAATTTAATATTTTAAAAGATTCTATATATAGCTTTGCTTAAATTTTAAAGTAGTAACAACTTAATAGAAAGGTATTAAAAGGATATTTTCGATTAGAGGTTACTTTAATATGCAAGCAAAGTTTCTTAAGTCTGTTGTTGAAAGTCTGATAAATAAACAGTCTTCAGTAATCATAGATTTGCTTTTAGGTAAGAAAGATGTTAATGAGTTTTTAATTGCAAAAAAATTAGAGTTAACTATAAATCAGACAAGAAATATATTATATCGGTTGTCTGATTATGGTTTGGTTTCATTTATCAGAAAGAAAGATAAAAGAAAGGGATGGTATATTTATTTTTGGACTTTAAATGTTTATCAATCATTAAGTTTACTTGAAAGAAAATTAAAGGAAAAATTAGATCAGTTAGAAGGTCAGTTAAAAAGCAGGAGTGAAAAAAGATATTATGTATGTGATACTTGTTCTATAGAAGTTACAGAAGAAGTTGCGTTGTTAAATAATTTTACTTGTTCAGAATGTGAGGAAGTGTATAAACTTGCGCAGCAAGGGGAAAATATAAAAGATCTTGAAAAAGAGATTAGTAAAATCAAAAAGGAATTAGAACTTGTAGTTGTTGAAAGAAAAAAAGAAGAAGATAAATTAGAGAGGGGAAAAGCAAGAAAAATTAAAAAATCAGATGAAGAGAGAAAATCAAAAAGAGCTAAGAAAAGGGCGGTTAGGAAAAAAGAGAAAAAAGCAGAAAAACTGAAAGCAGATAAGGAAGATAAAAAAATCAAAGCTAAGAAAAAAGAAAAGTCAAAAATTAGAGCAAAATTAAGTAAGGTAAAAAAGATTATAAAAAAGCCAGTTAAGAAGATTAAAAGAAGCGATAAAAAATTAAGAATTAGGGCAAAGAAAAAAACTAAAGATAAGAAAAAAGGAAAAGTTTTAAGGTTATTAAGTAAATTTAGGAAAAAGAAAAAATAATTCTAAAATGGATAGACAGCTTAGGATTTATACTAAGAAAAGGCTAAAGCCGGGAAGATTTGATAATTTTTTTAGTAAGCTGAGCATTACTAATTGGATTATTATAATTAATTTGATTGCTTATCTTCTTATGTTTTTATTTATTGGATTTTTAGGAGCAGAAAAAACTTTTTTGTTTTTTGCATTACAACCCACAGCTTTTTTTTTTGGATACGTATGGACTTTAGTTAGCAGTATGTTTATGCATTCACCATCAAATATTGGGCATTTATTGTTTAATATGCTCTCTTTGTTTTTTATTGGAAATTTTGTGGAGAAGTTAATAGGTAGAAAAAGATTTTTATGGTTTTATTTGATTTCAGGTATTTTTGCAGGATTTTTTCATGCTGCTTTAACTTATTTTTTTGGAGTGCCATTTATTTTATCAGAGTCACTTAAGGTTGGGAGTTTAAGCTGGCTTAGGTTTGGTGTTTTTGGAAGTCCGGAAATTCCTTCAGTAGGAGCAAGTGGTGCTATATTTGGATTGTTAGGATTGTTAGCTATTTTAATTCCTCATAAAAAGATTTATTTAATTGTAGGACCTTTAATTGCAATAATTATTCAGGCAATGTTATCTTCTGTTTTTCCTGGGGCAAGTTTTCTTGAACCACTTAATTTATTGATTATAGTTTACTTTTTTGTTTCTATATTTTCAATATTTTCAATGAATCCTACTATGAGAAAGATTTCACTTCCATTAGGAATGCCATTATGGTTGCTTCCTATTGTTGCTATTGTTCCATTGGTTGTAATTGGATTGTTTGTTCTTCTTCCAATAGGAAATATGGCACATTTAGGGGGATTGTTAGTGGGATTAGCTTATGGAAATCATCTTAGAAAAAAGTATCCTCGAAAAGCTAGGCGTCTTTCAAGATTTTCTACTTAAGAATAAGTTTATAAATTCTTTTTTACAATTTTAATTATGGTGAATAAAAAAGGTGTAAAAAAGAGGGAGACAGAAAATATAAAAATAAAAGAGAAGCAGGTAATAGGTTTGAATAAGTTTGTGTTAATGCTTTTGGTTTTAGGTTTTTTAATGATTTTAATAAGTTCCTTTAATTCTTTTTCTTTGAATTTAGGATTATTTGAATTAGAATTAAGTGAGATTGGAATGATATTTTTGTTAATTGCAGGATATTTTTATTTTGCTTCGGAAGGGAATCCTTTTTCCAAGAGTTTTGAATTTCTTAAAAAAATAAAAGTTTATTTTTGGTTCTCTTTTATTTTATTTATTGTGATTTTTATTTTTGGTCTTGCATATCCTTATTTGCTTAATGAGCAAATATTAGAAATAATAAAACAATTAATTTCGCAAACTGAGGGGTTGAGCTCAATTGAGTTAATTAAGTTTATTATGTTTAATAATATTAGAAGTTCTTTTTTTGCAACAATTCTTGGAGTTTTTTTAGGAATCCTTCCTCTGTTTGTAATAGTTTCTAATGCTTATATTCTTGGGTTTGTTTCTAATTCTGTTGTTATTGTTGAAGGATCCTCGGTCTTGTTAAGACTTTTACCCCACGGAATCTTTGAGATCCCTGCAGTTATGATTAGTGCAGCAATGGGAATAATGTTAGGAATTTCATTAATAAAAAACTGTATTTTGTTTTATGCTAAGGGTATTCCAAGAATCACTCTTTATTCTTTGATTTTTCTTTCAATAATATTTTTTCCTATAAGTATTTTTATTTTATTTGCATTACTTGTTGCGAATAATAAATTAAGACAAGATTTTTTACTTAATTTTAAAGACTCTTTGAGGTTATTTTTGTTTATAGTAATTCCTTTGCTAATTATTGCTGGGATTATTGAGGGAAGTTTGATTTTTGTTTTAGGTTAGAAGTTTAGAAATCGTTGTTATGAATATTTATTCAAAACCGAAACATTTAAATAGTATTATGCATATATATTCATAACTAAACAAGCCTAAAAAGGCATGGAGGATAAAATGCCAGGACAAGATGGAACAGGACCCTTAGGACAAGGGCCTTTAACTGGAAGAGGGTTAGGGCCTTGCGGAAGAGGACTTGGATTTAGAAAAGGTTTTGGAAGAGGCTCTGGAAGGAGTTTTGGAAGGGGCCTTGGAATAGGAACTGCAATGCCAGTTATTCTAACTAAAGAGCAAGAGAAAAAAATCTTAGAAGCTGAGCTAAAAGAAATTGAAACTGAAAAAGCTGAAGTAGAGAAACAATTAAAAGAGTTAAAGTAGTAGTAAATTAAGGTAATAGTAAAAACATGGCAAGACCGTGCATTAGAAGAAGGATTAGGGGCCGGCCAAACTCTTCTTATTTTAAACCGGCAGGAATAAGAATGATTGAACTAGAGGAAACTATTTTAGCAATGCCTGAATTTGAAGCAATCCGCTTAGTTGATTTAAATGAGATTCCTCAGGAAAAAGCAGGAAAGCAGATGCAGATTTCACAATCTACATTATCAAGAGTTTTAAAGTCTGGAAGAAAAAAGATAGCTGATGCTGTAGTAAATGGCAAAGCTATAAAAATTGTGAAGTGAGTTAAGAGATTGGGGGTTAGAAAAATTAAAAAACTAGAAAAACTCCTGTAGTCGTTTTTGCTGCCCATATTCTTTTAATAATACTGATTTTTCCTTGGATTGGTTTATTGGAATCATCATCCTTGATTGCATTATCTTCAATGCTTGTTCAATTGTTTCTGGTTTTTCTGGTTTTTTTGTTAAGGCTTCTCTGCCAAGCTGCCTTAAGATTCCAACACCTAAAGGAGCATAATATTCTGGGCGCTCTTCTCTAAATATTATACAATATGCTTGCCTTTTTATTTTTTCAAAATATTCTGCTAAACATAACTTGATTGTATAATAAGCTCCTGTAACTTCATATGCATATTTTTTTCTCCCATTAAATCTCTCGAAATCATGGGAAAATTTTACATTATTAGAAAGAACATTCCACACACTTCCAGAGGCATAAGCTTCTATTACTTCAAATGAGAATTTGTCAGGAAGCAAAAGAATTTCATAATGGTTTCCGACATAATCCCCATGAAAAAGAAGGATTTCATTTATTTCAGGATAATATCTTATTTTTTTTAATAATTGTTTGGATATTGTGTCATCAGTTGCTGTTATTGCCCACCTTGTTGGAACTAATTTTCTTCTTGTTTCTGTTCCTAAAAGCCCGGCACTTAATATTTTTATTATATTGCTTGTTAAAATTTTTGCTTTATGCATTTCTAATATAGAATCAATAGATTTTGCATCAGTGTCTGAAACTAAATAGTCTACTTTTGGTTTTACTTTTGGATTTTCTTGCAGTCTTGCTTTTTCTAATGGGGCTGGATTTCCTATTGTTGCTCCGTATTTATTTAATTCAAAGGTTTTCCTAGGTATTTTTTTAAGAAAAAATTCTGTTGAAACTGGTTTATGAGCAATGCTTATTTCTTGCATTATCTTTGTGAATTTGTTTTTTATTCTTGCTTTTTTAACTGATGTCTGGAATCTACCGTGTATCAGTTGAGATCGGTTTGTTAATATTTGGCCTATTGAAAGTTTGTTTTCATGCTATATTTCTGGCATAGAAAGTTCTTCTGTGTCTCCGTGTGTTTCTGGAGATAAAATGCCTGCATTTATATTAGGATAATTATATCTTCCAACAAAGATTTCTGGAGGGGAATCTCCTGAAAAATGTTTTCTTGTTTTTGGAATAAAATTTGCTATTTTAGAATAGATTCTACAAGGTTTGTTGCAAAAGCCCCTGCCTCTGCATTTTACACACAGTTCAGTTTCAAAAAATTTCATAACTAAGGAAAATGCTTGTTATTTTTTAATTCTTGCGGGCTCTTTTTAAGCTACTTTTTTATTAAGCTGTGTTTTATTAAGTTACTATTCTCTTAAGTCACTTATCCCCAGCAATAGGAATAATACTCCAATTAAAGCAACAAAACAAATTACCCCTCCTTTAAGGAAGGCAATTGTGGCTTCTCCCCAACTAGGAAATATAATTGCTGCTAAAATTGGGACAATTATAAGGATAAGCCCTACCAAGATTTCTAGCCATTTATTCATAATATTCCTGGTAATTTTTTATTTATAAATATTTAGATGATTTGATTACTATGTTTAATATTAAATCATAATTGAATATGACTAAATTTATTAACTTGTTTTTCTTGTTAAAAACATGCAGAAAAAAGAGAAAATTGAGAAAAAAGGAGCTGTGGCTAGGAAAGTAAAAAAAGGGAAAGTAGAAAAACAAGTTGCAAAATCTGAAAAGCCGAAAAAACCAAAAACAAGTAAGATAAAGAAGGAAAAAGTTATTTTTACTTTTGCAGTTATTGCAATTATTATTACATTAATTGCTTTAGGTATTGTTTCCTTTTTTATTGGAATGAATTTAATTGAAAAATTTCCTGTTAATGATACTGATGTTAATGATACTGGTTTTAATGAATCTAGTTTTAATGATACTCAACAAATGATTCCTGGTAGTCTTAGTGATAATCAAACAAATGATACAACTCCTAGTACAATCCCAAGCACTGGCGGGCCAAGTGGAGGGAATGGAGATTGTGATTTAACATGGACAAATACAGAAGAATTTAGATGTGATGCAAATAATTCAAGAATAAGAAAACAAACAAATAATTGTAATTCAAATGTGCAATGGATTGATAATGATTGTTTAGAAAATTATACTTGTTATGATGGAGAAAATGCTCCTGCTGATTTATGCATAAATCAAACTCAAAGTTGTATTGATTTTGAATTAGGAATTGATTATGATACTAAAGGGTATGCAAATAAAACAGGAACCTCTGCATTTTGGGATATTTGTTCTGATACAAATGTAATTGAATATTATTGTTTTTATAATAATGCTACAAATGAAACAGAAGTTAGAAATGAAACAGGAGTTTGCAGTTCTTGTTCAGGTGGGGCATGTTTTATTGAGTGTACTGTTGATGTTGATTGTGTGGGTAATAATGTTCCTGAAATAGCAAATTGTATAAATAACCCTGATAATTTTGATTTTACTTGGGATTATGCTCCTGCAAATGATTCAGAATGTGTATTAGAAGTATGTACAATTCCAACACAGCCAACTATAGTTAGTAGTTGTGATATTTCTAATTGCAGGGCTGAATGCGAGGTTGATGGGAATTGCAATATAAGTATATGTGTTGGAGACCAGGCATATTACAACGTAACTTGTAATTCTACTTGTGATTGTGATTATATTGATACAGAGGATTGTAATTTACATGATGGATGGTATGATACAGGAAATATTCAATGGATAGATTTAATAGAGTGTGTTGAAAAAGAACAAAAAGAACAAGAAGATAGAGATTATACTTGTTCTGTTATTTCTCCTCCATGTAATGATTATAGTATATTGAGCACACAATGGGTTGATAATGGAAATGTGAGAAATAAAACTTCTGGAGAAGATTGTTCTGTAGGAGTTTGCGATGGTAATGGAGTTTGTGTTGAATGTGTAGATGATAATGATTGTGACATAGGAGCAGGAGAAACTTGTCAAGCAAACATTTGTGTTCCATTTACACCTCAACAATGTTCTGATTGTGGGTTGTTTGGTTTGTTTTGTGATTATACTGAATGCCATACATTAGGAGATTGTTATTGGGATGATAATCCTTGGCCACTTCCAAATAATTGTACTGACAGATTAATTGCATGCCAGTCTATTAATGATTGTACTGAATATTCTGATGCAGAATGTGAATTTTCCCCACCTAATCATGATTTTTGTAATGTTGCTCCTTCTGCAAATGGTTGTTATTGGGATGGGGATAGTTGTGAAAATGCAAATTATTGCGGTGATGGTAATTGTGATGCTGGAGAAGATTGTGGAACTTGTTCAGGTGATTGCAGTTGTTCTGGAGCAACTCCTTATTGTGATGCTGGAAATTGTGTTGAGTGTTTAAATGCAGGTAATTGTATAGATAATGAGTGTTATGAGCCTATATGTGATTTTGGCTCATGTGGAGAAACGCCTGTTCCTGCTTATGGAAATGATGAATCTTGTTTTGCGATTGATGATGAGTTTTGTGATGGTTTTGGAAGTTGTGTTGAATGTTTGATTGGAGGAGATTGCGATGATGCAAATGCTTGCACAATTGATAGTTGTCTTTATCCTGTTTGTGATAATAGTCCTATTTTATGTTCTTTTTATGATGGAACTACTCTACTTGAATGTGAGAGTAATGGTTGTGGTTTGAGTTGTGTGTGGAATAGTGGGTTGTGTGAGGTTGTTGCTACAAACACTTACTACATCATAGAAGGAGGAAGAGGAAGCCAGAATGGAAGTGACTGGACAAATGCTGATAATGAATTGCCAGCTGTTTTGCAGAGAAATTATACCTATTATATAGCAGATGGAAGTTATCATTCTTCTGGTTATACTTTTAATGACGCTGCTGTTGGAACCCAGGAAATAATAATTAAAAAAGCAACAGAAACAGAGCATGGAACTAATGTTGGATGGCAGATAGGAGATGGTGATGGGCAGGCTGTTTTTGGGCCTTTAATATTTACTACAAATTATTATGTTTTTGATGGACAATATGAGTATGGATTTAGAGTTGTTGGAAGTTATATGGGTTATATAGTAAATATACCCTCTGATTATGTTATAATAAGAAATACTGATTTAGATGGTAACTTTCAGACAGATGCAGGAGGACAACAAAATGATGGTGTATGTAATGGGGTTCAGATAGATGGATCTTATGTAACTATTGAAAATAATGATATATATAATATTGCTGATGATGGTATGGGTGTTTATGGAAACAATATTCGAATAATAGGCAACAGAATACATAATTTACATAGTTGCGGATGTGAAAATTGTGGAGGATGGCCTGGAAATGGAGAATGCGGTCCTTGTTATAATGGCCATAGCGACATAATAGAAATATTTACTTCAACAGATGGGGAAATTAGAAATAACCTTGTTTATTCTGGAGGGCAAGGGGTTAATGCAGCATTGTTTTTTGGAGGTATAGGTTTTTCTAATAATTTTACTGTTTCAAACAATATCTTTTATGCTCCTGAAGCTTTATTTATCGGAGTCATGCAAAATATTGATGATCTTAAAATGTATAATAATGTTTTCTGGCAAGGGTATTACGGAGGGATAGCTATGGGATTAGGAGTTACTGATTTTAATATATATAATAATATTATACATAGTATTAATTATTATCATTTCCGTAATGTTGTTCCCCCTCCACAAGGAGATCCAAATCATGCATGGAATCCTGCTGAGCACCATGCAGATTATAATTTTATTGCAAATCCAGAAACATTTGGATATTCAATGCCACTTGGGTCAAACTCGATTGATGGAACTGGATATGGGGCAGATGTTGGTTTTGTTAATATTCCTGCTATTGGCGGACCTGCAAATACTGTTCCTGTTCCAGAAGATTTTATGTTGTTAGGAAGCAGCCCTGCAATTGACGCAGGAACAGAGATTGGAGTTTATGAAGATATTGAAGGAACTTTAAGGCCTCAGGATGGTGATAATTCCGGAACAGCAGAGTTTGATATTGGGGCTTATGAGTATACTGGTGCTCCTCCAGCGCCATCAACAGCAATTATAATTAATCATACTGCTGTTGAGCAGTTTGATTTGATTCCAGATTCTTACATTGAAAGAATTAAAAATATGTCTATACAAATTGTGGGGCAATCACATGGAACAGGAATTCCTTGGGGTTTGCAGCTTCTTGAAAATTTGAATAGTAAATATGCTGTACAGTTTAGTACTGATTGCCCTCCTGTTTGGCTGCCTTCTCAAAGGCTTTCATTTACTGAAGGAGATGGATTAAAAGTAGAAAGGTCTTATTATACTGGTTCAGCTTGGACTATCTGGCTTGTTGGAGAAGAAAGTTATTGGGCAACTGAAACAGGAAGATTAAGAACAGAAACAACTGCACAACAAGCAATAAATGAAGGAAGAGGATTTAATATTTCTCTTTGGCATTGGTGTTGGGATATAAGTGGAAATAGTGCTAATCCTAATCGTGTTCATGATGAAGATGGAACTTTAGCGGATAATTACTTCAATGATACGCATATGGAGTCATTTAAGAATGCATTTACAAGATTTAATAATAATCCTGCAATTAATCAAACAAAGTTTGTTTATTATACTTCTATTACAGATGCTCCGTATAGTAATCCTAATCCAGATATAGCAAATAGTAGTGGAAGGATTACTCATTATAATAATGTAATTAGGCAAGAGACACTTGCAAACAATGGAATTTTATTTGATCAAGCTGATATTGAAAATTGGGATTATAATAATATAGCCTCTTATAGTGTGATAGATGATTTTGGGCAAGTAGTTTATCCAAGAAATCCTGAATATTTAGAAGGAGGAATAAAATATGGGATTGATGACACTTGGTCATATGATCATTGCCATGATATTTTAGACATAAGAAAAGCCAAGGCATTATGGGTCTTGCTTGCTCACATGCAAGGCTGGGATGGGGTTTCTGAATGTGTAGTCGATACTGATTGTGATGCAGGAGAAGTTTGTAATACTGCTACAGGATTTTGTGAAATAGAAATTCCGACGATGTCTGGTTTTTCAAAAGCTTGGAATTGGGTTAAGGATTTGTTTGTTTGATAAATGATTTTTTGAATTTTTATTTTTTATTTGAATTTTTTTTATTGCTTCAATTAAAATTGAATTCTTAGAAAAGCTTATATATTAGTTTAATAGGTTCTAATTTGGTTGAACTCTTCACTGCATTTATAAAGAAGTTTTATTTATGTTTTTTATGGTTGATGAAAAGAAAATGAAAGATGATAAGTTTATATTAATGGGATTAAATGATGATTCTTCAAAACATGTGGCAGAAGTTCTTAAAAATGATACTTGTAAAAAGATTTTAGATTTTTTAGCAGAAACAAGAGAAGCTAGTGAAAAAGATATTTCTGATGGTTTAGAAATACCAATAAACACTGTTGAGTATAATTTAAAAAAACTTATAAAAGCAAGACTCGTTACTAGGTCAGGTAATTTCTTTTGGAGTGTAAAAGGGAAGAGAATACCAATGTATAAATTGGCAAAAAAACATATTATAATAAGTCCTGGCAAGAAACCTAGTTTAAGTTATCTTAAAACACTTCTTCCTGTAATCTTAGTTTTAGCTGGTTTACTTGCTATAGCAGCTTTATTTATGCTTCCTTCTGGAGATGATGAACAAGAATTAACTAATTTAAAGCGATTTAGTTCTTATGATGAGTTAAAAGCTTTTTTACAAGATAGTTCTGATATTAGTTATTATTATGGAGGTTCAAGAGAAGTAATGAACTTTCAATCGTTAGAAGCTCCTGAAACTATGGCTGCAACTTCTGCTTCAGATGCTGCAACAAGTGCTGGAGATGGTTCTGTTGCAAAAACAAGTGCAGATGATTTTTCAACAACTAATATACAAGTAGAAGGTGTTGATGAAGCAGATATTGTGAAAAATGATGGAAAATATATTTATGTTGTTTCAGGAAACAAGGTAATAATAATAGATGCTTATCCTGCAGCAGATATGGAAAATGTTAGTGAGATTGAGCTTAATAATTCAATTATTAATATTTTTATTAATGGGGATAAATTAATTATATTTACTAGCGAATATAAGTATATTGAGTTTGATGAGCCTGTTGACTCTGATTCTGATGTTGTTAGTAGTGAAGCCTTGTGTTTAGGTTGTGGTGGAAGTGGAAAATATGTTAGTGTAGTTAAAGTATATGATATTTCAGATAAAGAAAATCCTGAATTAGAAGATGAATATAGTGTAGATGGAAATTATAGAGATTCGAGAATGATTGGGAATTATGTTTATGTTATTGCAAATAAGTATATTAATGTTCAAAAACCAATTCCCCCTATTTTTGAAGTTAATAGTGTTGCAAGAGAAACTGCTGTTGAAGATGTTCATTATTGGGATTATAGTCAAAGAAATTATGTATTTACTTCTGTTGTTGCAATAAACCTTGATGATGCTGATATGAATAGTAAGGTTTATTTAACAGGAGGCTCAGGTGTTATTTATGTTTCTGAAGATAATATTTACTTAACTAATACTAAGTATGTTTCTGAATTTGAATTATATGAAGAGATAATAAATGAGGTTATTGTTGATGTTCTTCCAAAAGCTGAAAAAGATAAAGTTCAGGAAATTATGGATTCAAATAAAACCAGTTCTAAGAAAATGCAAGAAGTTGGAGAAATTGTTGAAGATTATTCAAGTTCTTTAACTGGGGATGAAAAAGCAGAATTTGATGAAAAATTAATGAAAGCTGTTGAAGAGACTGCAGCTAGATTAGAAAAAGAAAGGGAAAAAACAGTTATTCATAAAATTAAGATTAATGGAAACAAAATTAAGTATGTTAGTGCTGGAACAGCTCCTGGAAGACTTTTAAATCAATTTTCAATGGGAGAATATGAAGGTAATTTGAGAATAGCAACTACAACAGGAAATACTTGGCAAGATACTAGCTTAAATCATGTTTATGTTTTGGATGAAGATTTAGAAATTATTGGAAGTGTTGAAGATTTAGCAAAAGGAGAAAGAATTTATTCAGTGAGATTTTTAGGTGATAAAGTTTACATGGTTACATTTAGGCAAGTTGACCCTTTTTATGTTATTGACCTCTCAGACCCAGAAAACCCAGAAGTGTTAGGTTATTTAAAAATACCAGGTTATTCAAGTTACTTACACCCTTATGATGAGGACCATATTATTGGTGTTGGTGTAGAAGATAGAAAGTTAAAATTATCTTTATATGATGTAAGTGATTTTGAGAATCCTGAGGAAGTTGATAAGTATATTGTTGATGGAGAATATTCAAGTTCTGATGCATTATATGATCATAAAGCATTTTTATTTGATAAAGAAAAACAATTATTAGTTATCCCAGTTAGTCAGACTATTATTGTTAATAAAACTAAGAGTGAGTATGGTTATTGGTATAATAATTATAAGTATTGGAGAGGTGCTTTTGTTTTTAATATTGATAAGAATGGATTTGATTTAGATGCAAAAATAAGTCATTCAGAAGAAGATGAGGATTATTATAGTGATTATGTAAGAAGAAGCCTGTATATGGATGATGTTTTATATACAATTTCAAATTATAAAATAAAAGCAAATAGTTTAGAAGATTATGATGAAATAAGTAGCTTAGAGATTAGTTCTAAACCAATATATTATGCTCGTGGTTTTGCTGATGGGACTTCTGTAGATACTATTGAAGTAGAACCTATAATGTTATGATTCTGGTTTATAAGATTTTTTAAATTATTAAACTTGTTTTTAATCTCATAAAAATATTTATATGCGAGATTCTTTTTTATTGTAAGATTATTAGTTATAACAGAAATTTGCTATGGCAGGTGATAATATGAATTCAGAAGATAAAATAGTTGAAGTGCAAAAGCCAGAGATAGTTGCTCCGGCTGTTGAAGAAAAAAAATTAACTAAGCTTGATATATTAAAGAAACTTAGCCCGGGAACCGGCTTGAGGGCAGGATTAGATGATATTGTTAGAAGCGGCATGGGTGCTTTAATTGTTATTAGTAATTCTAAATCTGGAGGAGTTTTTCAGGAGGGTTTTAAAGTTAATTGCAAATTTAATTCAAGAAGATTGGCAGAACTTGCTAAAATGGATGGAGCAATTATTCTTTCAGAAGATTTTAAAAAAATCCTTTATGTAAATACTCTTCTTGTTCCAGATAAGACTCTGATGACTAGTGAGACCGGAACAAGACACCAGGCAGCAGAAAGGACAGCAAAGCAGATTAATGGGTTAGTAATAGCAGTTTCTGAAAGAAGAAATATTATCACTGTTTATTATGGAAATTCAAAATATGTGCTTCAAAATACTGAGGATTTGTTAAGAAGGGCGACAGAAACTTTGCAGATTTTAGAAAAACAAAGAGAAGTCTTTGATGAATTATTAATTAATTTAAATGTTTTAGAAGTAACCAGCTTAGTTTCTATTGCAGATATTTGTACTATTTTACAAAGATTAGAAATGATAGGAAAAATGGCATATATAATTAATGAGTATATTGTCGAATTAGGCAGGGAAGGAATAATTGTAAGAATGAGGATGAGAGAAGTTACAAAGGGAATTGAAAAAACAGAGAGCATTATTATTCAAGATTATATAACAAAATCTGCAAAAGTAAATCAATTTTTTGATAATCTCAGTTTTGAAGGGCTATTAGATGCAGAAAATATTGCTAGACTTTTATTTGGGGAATCTCCAGAAAAAAGAATTTCGCCTAAGGGCTATAGAATTTTAAGTAAGACAAATTTAAATGGGTCTGAAATTAGAACTTTAATAAGTCGGTTTAGGGATTTAGATGGAATTATTAATGCTAGCGGGGAAAATTTAAAACAAATTCTTAAAAATAATGCAGAGAACTTTAAAAAGGAATTTAATGTATTAAGAGAACAAATAATGATTGGAAAAAAGATATAATTTTCATTTTATTTTTGTTAAAATTTTGTAGTGTAACACAAATAATCTAATTTATAAATAATAATCTCTTATAATTCTTATAAAATGGTGTACAAGAGATATATAAAAAGAGATGGAAGAGTTAGTGGCCCTTATTATTATAAATCTTATAGGGATGAAAATGGGAAAGTTGTTTCAAAGTATATTGGAAAAAAACCTCCTAGACGGGAATTTTTAAATATTTTTAATCTAAAGATATTTTTTGTTTTAATCCTTCTTTTATTAGTGTCATTTGTGGCAATTAATTATATTAAGACTTCTGAAAAAATTGATTTTGTTGGTGATGCTATAAATTATAATTGTGTAAGTGAGTTTGAATATTCTGAATGGGGGGAGTGTAATGCAGTTTATAATTTAAGTAGTATTTTTGATGAGGAAATTTTCTTAAAAGGAGTAAGAAAAAGGCTTGTTAGTGATAAAAATGATTGTGAATTTGATAAAATTGACAGGGAAGAATGTGATACTAAAAGGTCAATAATCACTAAAAAAATTAAGAAATGTGGAAAAGATTATTTAGAAGTTTATGATGAAAACGAGGTTCTTATGTTTAGAATGGATTTGGTTGAAGAGGGTTATAAAAAGCTTGATATTCAGGTTTTATTTGATGGTCAGGAGTATTGCCCTTATTGTTATGATGGAATAAAGAATTTTGGTGAAAATGAAGTTGATTGTGTTTATTCTGGAGATAATTGCCCTATTTGCCTAAGCGAGCAAAGCTCATTAAAATGGTATTTTTTAATAAATTTTCTTTTATTTGGTGCAATAATTGTTTGTTTATTATTGTTTTTATGGTATTTAAGTATGGTTAAGAAAACAAGAAAAAGGAGAAATGAAATTCTTGGTTTAGCACTTTTAGATGAAAATAAGGTAGATTCTAAGCTAGATTTATTTGAAAAATCAGATGATGATTATGAATTACCTGAAATTCCTGATAAGCGAGTGGATCCTGATAAACAAGCAGATAAATTAAAAAAAGAGAGATTAAATGAATTAAGGTGGGTTCAAATTGCTGTAAAAAGAAACCTTAATAAAGAGCAAGTAAAATCTGCTTTAGCAGGATTAGATAAGACAAAAAAACAGATGATGCTAGAAGATTATAATAGTTTAATGTCTAAAAAAACTAAACAAGAACAAGCAATAGAAATTGTGTGGTTAAAAAAAGCAATAAAAAAAGGACTTAGTAAAGAGCAAGTTAGTACTTTATTAAAGGAAATTGATATTAAAAGAAGGAAGGAAATTCTTAAAAATTATGATAAAATAAACAAATTAGAGATTGAAAAGCAGATAAAAGAGACTCAAAATAAGGGTGAAGAGAGTTGGGACAAGCTTTCTTTGAAATTAAAAACAACTAATTTACTTAATGAGCTTGATATGATTTTAGAAAAACAAAGACAAGAGCAAACACAAGAATAAATTTGTTTTAATTCCTTATATTCGTTATATTTAAATAGTTTCACTACATTTTTCTTTATATTGATTGTTATATTATAGAGCGTTATGTTTGAAAAAGATGGTGTATAAGAAGTTTATAAGGAGAAATGGTAAGGTTTTTGGTCCTTATTATTGTGAATCTTATCGAGATAAAGAGGGAAAAGTAAGAACACGTTTTGTTTCTGGACCTAAAAAAGGAGATAAATTTCGTAGTGAAACTAAGAAATTTCTTAAAAAGAGCTTATCTTTAAGTAAGGCCAAAGATAATTTGAGCAAAGCTAAAGATAAAATCAATATTAGTGGTATTAAAAGGAACTATGGTGTCTTAATTTTGGTGTTAAGTGTTGTTTTTTTAATTTTTTTATTACTTTTAGTTGGTAATTTAAATTATAATAAGATTAGTGGAAAGTCTGTTCATGGTTTTAGAGAGGTTACTAAAGAAGATTTGCAAATAGTTAAGAGATTTTATACAAATAATATTGATTTGTGTGCAGACCCAGAATTAATGAAAAAGGTGGATTTGAAAATAAAAAAACCAAACTTTTTTATATCTTTTTTTACAGGAGATAAGATTAAAAGGATGAAGTTTGATTCTCCTGAAGGGGATTTTTCACTTAAGTTTTATCTTATGGATTATGAAAGATTCCTTGTAGGAAAAGAAGATGAGATAGATTTGAGAGAATTTGATATTAATGTCCAAGAATCAGATGGAAGGTATAAGTGGGGTTATGATTTTGAATTAAATGACTTGAAACTTCTTGCTAGAATTGATTTAGAATCTGATGAAGATATTTTTATTATAGATAAAGAGATAATAAAAATTGGGGATAATTATCTAAGTTTTTTAGATTTAAGTGAGCAAGGTTATATTGTTAATATAGGGCATCCAATTAGTTTTTATGGGGATATTTTAGATGAAACTGGAGAGTATGTTAATGTTTCTGAACTTCCTGAAGTCCCTGAAATTCCTGAAATTCCACCTGCAGAACCAGAACCTGAGGTAATAATTCCTCCTGAACAAGAGTTTAATTGCAGTGAAGGAGAAACCCGTTCTTGCGGTTATGTCAATATTGGGGAGTGTAAATCAGGGACTCAAACTTGTGTAAATGGGAATTGGGGCAAGTGTATAGGGGGTGTTGGGCCTTCTATTGAATCTCGTGAAAAAGGTACTTGTGATGATGGAAAAGACAATGATTGTGATGGGCTTACTGATTGTGAAGAGAGTAACTGTGATGATAGCTTATATTGTCAGCAAAAAAGAAATGATTCTTGTCCTTATGGTGGTTATTATGCAGAAGGTGCTTGTTGGTATTTAGGAGAAATAGGAAAATCTTGTGACCAAGTATGTAGCTTTATTGGGCAAGTTTGTACTTCAGATTCTGCTTCAAATATTGGACATTGTGAATTGTGCCAAGAATTAGCAGGATTGCCTGTAAGTGATAATAATGATTATTGTGCTCCTTATTCTTTAGCAGGAGCTAAAGCATTGCCTTATTATGCCACTTATTCTCCATATAAGTGTTATTGGGAAAGTTCTATTACAGGGCCTGTAGTTTGTTCAGAATCTGCAAATATGTATAGTTATGACCAAAATCAGAGAATTTGCCCTTGTGATATTTATGGTGGTTCAGATGATTATGGTTCGAATAATTATGGATCAAGTGATTTTCAAGCAAGTTCTGAAAAACCTTCTAGTTTTGGTTTTTTTAAGTCACTTTCTGATTTTTTTAGTAGTGGTTTTAGAGGAATTAGTGGAAAGGTTATAAGTGAAGAAGGCAAGATTTCAATTTATATTCAAAAAGATTTTACAAATACAGAATATAAAATAGGGGATATAATTAATTTAGATCCTTTTTTAATTAGAATTAAAGGAGGGACTGCAACTAATGGCAGTGAAATTTATCAGTGCGGAACTATTAATGAATCTGGAACTTATTTCTTAAATCAGAGTATTATAGATAATGATTTAACTACTGATTGTATTATTATTACTGCTTCAAATATAACTTTAGATTGTGATGGTTATAGCATTGAAAGTGATGATGCAAGAACAGGAGTCTATTCTAATCAAGACAATACTACTATTAAAAATTGTAATATTAGTATGTCTAATACATCAAATGGAGGTTATGGAATAGAATTAGTAAATTCAGATTATGCTTATATTTTTAATAATACTTTAAATAATAATTATGTTGGCCTTTATCTTTTAACTTTTAGTGATTTTGCAGTTATAGAAAATAATAATGTCTCTTTTAATAATAACATAGGAGTTTCTATTTCGCAAAGTTCAAATAATACTGTTAGAAATAATGTTATGAATTATAATGTTGGCGCAAGTTCAGGTTATGGCGCCTCTATTTGGAACGGGGGGAATAATACTATTAAAAATAATATTATAAATAATAATAGATATCGGGGGATTACTATTATTGCTGGGTCTTCTGAAAATAATTTTGTTATAAATAATACTTTGATTTCAAATGCGAGATTTGGTACTTGTAGTAGTTGTTATGGTATTCATATTAATCAAGCCCCTAATAATATTATTTATAAAAATAAAGTAGTTAACACAGGGATTATTGAAGGAGTTTATGGGATTTATGTTTATATGGGGCCCGGTACTAATGTTTCTGAAAATAATGTCAGCAATTCTTCTGATCATGGAATTAGAATACATGGTTCTAATAGTGTGGATGTGATAGGTAATATTGTTGATTTTAATGGAAATAATCCTACAGAGTTTGGAGATGGGATTAGTTTAAATGCAAATAGTGATTATAATAATGTAAGTCTTAACCTTGTTTATAATAATTATGATGATGGAATAAGAGTGAGAATTGGTTCTGATAATAATTTTGTTAAAAATAATAATGTTACTTTTAATCTTGGAAAAGGTATTAATTTAGGTGAAGGAGGTTCTGCAAGTTATAATAATATAACTTATAATTATATTAATAATAATAAGGATGATGGGATTGAACTTGATGTTGGTGCAGATTATAATAATGTAAGTCTTAATATAATAACTGATAATGGGAATTGTACTAGTGAAAATGGGGATGGCATTGCTATAGATGGCGGGGATTATAATGATATTATTAATAATACTGTTGAAAATAATTGTGATGATGGAATTGAATTAGATAATTATGCAATATATAATTTAGTTAAAAATAATTCTATTAATCAAAATACTAATGATGGATTACATATACAACTTGATTCTAATTATAGTGATATTATTAATAATACCATAAATGAGAATGGGGATGAGGGAATACAAGTTGATACTCGTTCCCAATATAATGTTATTTCAGGGAATTTTTTAAATGATAATGAAGATCATGGTATAAAGCTAAGTACCTCTTCAGATTATAATGTGGTTTCTAATAATACTGTGAATAGGAGCGGAAGGTTTCCAGAAGAAACAGGAGATGGTATTAATGTGCAAACAGATTATAATAACATAACTAATAATTTAGTTATTAGTGGAAATGATGCTGGAATTAAATTAAAAAATGCAAATTATAATTTAGTTAAAGGAAATAATTTAGAGTATAATCAGGATAAATCAATTCATTTAATTAACAGTGATAATAATAATATAACAGATAATTATGCAATATTTAATAGTCATGGGTATTATTTAGAAGGTTCTTCTGATAATAATTATTTTGCAGATAATTTTGCAATTAATAATTCTTTGATTGGATTTTATATTGAATCTTCTCCAGTTTCAAATTCATTTGATTCAAGTTATGCTTGCTGCAATTATGGTGGTTATGATATTTATGATGAAGATTCCTGTGTTTTTAATAATAGTTTTTGTGATAATTATAATGCAGGAGTTTGTGAAGATCCTTGTCCTTCTACTTGTGATGCAGGTTGTAATTACAATATTAATCAATCAACTGTTTTAACTCAAAATGAGATTTGCATAACTAATGCATTCGTAATAACTGCAGATAATATTGTTTTTGATTGTAATGGTTATTCTATAGGTGGTTTTAATGAAGATCATTCAGGAGTTTATGTAGAAGGAAGAAGTAATGTGACAATAAAGAATTGTATTATTTCTAATTTCCATGAAGGAGTTTATTTTAATAATACTTTTAATTCAACAATTGTAAACAATACTTTTATGGACAGCAATGTTGGGGTTAGGCTAAGGTTTTCTAATGGAAATTTAATTACAGGAAATAATTTTACACGAAATGGTGATGGTATTGAATTAGAATCTAGTTCTGATAATAATATTTCATATAATAATATTAATGAAAATTATGATGATGGGATTCAAGTTGAATTGCTTTCAAGCAATAATGTTATTTCTTTTAATAATATTACTGATAATTGGGATAAAGGAGCTAAGTTTGAAACAGGTTCTATAAATAATACTTTTGAAAACAACACTCTTTTTGGTAATGGGGTAGCTATTTTAATTGAGCCAGATTCTTTGACTTGTAATGATTTTGTTAATCTTACTTTAGAAGTTAGGGATTTGTATTATGGAGGAATTGTATGGAATAATCCATTAACATTTAATTATTGTGATTTAGGTAATGTTATTAGTATTTCTTATAATCAGATTTTTGTTAAGATTTCTTTAATTCCTGTATTAGATAGTAGTGCTAATGTTAGTTTTTATAATACAGATGCTCTTGGATTTAATTTAGATAGGTATCCATTAGATTTGGGAGTAAGATGTGATTCTCCAAAGTGTGTAGAAATACAAGATGCAAATACTTATGTTTTTAGAGTAACTGGGTTTTCAATTTATAGTGTTGGTGGAGAATTTGATGATAATGGTATTGAAGGTTCTGGAGGAAGTCCTGTAGGATTTTTTCCTTGTGTTCCTGATTGGAAGTGCAGTTTATGGTCTGACTGTGTGAAGGGGGTTAAAACAAGATTATGTGTTGATTATAATGATTGTAGAAATGATTCTAATAAACCGTCTGAATCAGAAAGTTGTGATGCTAGTGATGTTGATGATGTTATTACAACAAACCCTCTAGTAGACACTCCTTTTTCAAGGACTAGGGGAGTAGATTGTACTTCTAATTTTGAGTATAGTGAGTGGAGCAGTTGCAATGCAGTTTATAATTTAGATAATATTATTGAAAATAAAATTCTTTTAAAAGGAGTAAGAGAAAGGCTTGCTAGTGATAAAAACAAGTGTGAGTTTGATAAAATTGAAAGAGAAGAGTGTGACACTAAAATACCAATAGTAGCTAAAAAAGTTGAAAAATGCGGAAAAGATTATTTAGAAGTTTATGATAAAAAGGAAGTTCTTATGTTTAGAATGGAGTTGATTGAAGGTATTTATAAAAAGCTTAATATTCAGGTTTTATTTGATGGGAGTGAGTATTGCCCTTATTGTTATGATGGAATAAAGAATTTTGATGAAAATGAAGTTGATTGTGTTTATTCTGGAGATAATTGCCCTATTTGCTTAAGTGGGCAAAGCTCATTAAAATGGGATTTTTTAATAAATATTTTCTTATTTATTATAGTAATTATTTGTTTGTTTTTGTTTTTGTGGTATTTGAGGTTGATGAGAAAATTTAAACAAAGAAAAGAAAAAGTTGTTAGCATAAGTCAACCTAAAATAAGGCCTGAGGCCCAGAAACGAATTCAGCCACTTGTTTACCCTGAAATCCCTTCTCATGTTCAGCCCCAAACACAACAAGCACAACAAACACAGCTTCAAGTAAGGCCGCAATTTCAACAGCAAGTACAACAAACTCAGCCACAACCACAACCACAACAAGTTGTTAAAGTTAAGGGGTGGGGTTCTGAAAAATTAAATGAATTAGCAGGAAAATTAGATAAGTTAAAAGAGTTTGGATTTGGAAGAGAAATAGATAGTCTTAGATTAAAATTAATTGATCTTAGTGAGATTGCTAAAGTAGAAAAGAGAATTAATGAATTACATCATCAAAAACAAGTTATAGAAGAGAAAAGAATTTTCTTGGAAAAGAAGAGGGCAGAAAGGTTGAATGAGTTAAGGTGGGTAAAGCTTGCTATTCAAAGGAAGTTTAGCAAAGAAAAAGTTGGGGGGTTGTTAGAAAGTGTTGACCCAATTAAGAGAGAGAGGATGTTAAATACTTTTAATAGGATAATCTCGTTAGCTTCAAAAAGACAGAAATCTAAGGAATTAAAATGGATAAGACTTGCTATTGAAAAAGGGCTTAGTATTGGGCAAATAGAAGGGTTGCTAAAAGAAATTGATGAAAAAACAAGAAAAAGGATATTAAAAGAGTATATTTTGTATAATAAATACAAGATAACTGAAGAAAAGAAAAGGTTGTTTGAAATAGGAAAAAGGTATTGGGATGCTCTTCCAATGAAATTAAGAATAGAAGAATTAAATAATGAATTAGATGAGATATTGCACGAGGAAGAATAAAATAAGTGACGCTAACTTAACAGCTCATAAAATAACTATATTTATATAGGGTCAAAAATTAAACTAACAATGTTAACAGAAGAGCAAATTGTTGAGATAAGAGAGCACTTGGAGAGAGCTCAAAATCCCTTATTTTTCTTTGATAATGACAATGATGGATTAGCTGGATTTTTATTGTTTCAGAGATTTTTAGGGAGAGGTAAGGGGGTTGCTATTAAAAGTTTTCCTGATTTAAATGAGTCTTATTATAGGAGGATAAGGGAATTAAATCCTGATTATATTTTTATTTTAGATAAACCCGCAGTTTCACAAAAGTTTATTGATAAAGTTAAACAAGATAATCTTCCTATTGTGTGGATTGACCATCACATAGTTGAAAAGCCCGAAGATGAAAGTGTTAATTACTATAATCCTTACTATATTGATGGAAATTGTGAGCCAATTTCTTATTTAGCTTATAAAATAACAGAAAATAAAAAGGATATTTGGTTATCTATGATTGGGTGTATTAGTGATTGTTATATGCCTGATTTTTATCCTGAATTTAAACAAAAGTTTCCTAAGTTAGATAAAAAGGATGCAAAAGAGGCTTTTGATTTGCTTTATGATTCAGAAATTGGTTTAATATCAAGGATTCTTGATTTTTCTTTAAAAGATACAACAACTAATGTTGTTAATATGTTGAGGTTTATGATGAGAACTAATTCTCCTGAGGATATTTTAGAAGAAAATCATAAAACAAAACAAATTTTGAAACGCTATAATCAAATAGATTCTAAATATCAGGGATTAATGGAGAGGGCAAGAAAGTGTGTTGAAGATAATTTGATTTATTTTCAATATGGAGGTGAGCTTAGTTTAAGTGCTAACCTTGCTAATCAGTTGATTTATGAGTTTCCTGATAAAATTATTGTTGTGGTTTATATAAGCGCAGATATTGCTAATATTTCTATAAGAAGCAAGGAAAAAGATATTAGAGAGATAACTTTGAAAACTATTGAAGGGATAGATGGGGCCACAGGCGGGGGGCATATGTGTGCAACTGGTGCAAAAATGTTTGTCAGTGATTTGCCTGAGTTTAGAGAAAGAATTAAGAAATTAATTGAAGTTTAAGAAATTATTTGAAAATGGAACTGATTGAAGATGGAAGTTGATGATTTAAAACCCATAAAACATATTGAAGTTAAGAAGGATATGAAGGTTTCAGAATTAGTAGAGGAAATGAAGAATTCTGGGTTTGGTGCAAGAAAGCTGGCAGAAGCTAGTGAAATTTTTAAGGAGATGAAAGAGGATAAAGATTGCAGAAAGTTTTTTGGACTTGCAGGAGCAATGGTCCCAGCAGGAATGAAGAAAATTATTGTTGAAT
>Ga0315550_1000063_pt1 | contig 61493 bp, 63 predicted proteins | sample SalMarSW160190MG_2_FD_203100 | JGI IMG/M metagenome (GOLD analysis project Ga0315550, IMG submission 203100) | Salt marsh sediment microbial communities from the Plum Island Ecosystem LTER, Massachusetts, United States - Salt Marsh Sediment SW1601-90 ...
AATTGTACTATAAGATTTAATGAAACTGGAACTTGGACAACTTGGACAAATATGTCTTATAATACAAGCTTAACTTCATTTGAATATAACAGAAGCTTTAATTATGATGGAGATGGAAAAAATTTTAATTTTGAAATTAATTGTACTAATGCAAGTTTTTTATCTTCTATTAATATTACAGATAATTTTCTAATAACAAATACCCCGCCTGCTATTTTAAAGACAACTGGAGGTTATATAGATGGGGACATAGATACGAATGCCGACATTTTAAACTGCACAGAAGATATTTTATGCCCTTATAATTTTACTGCTAATGTTAGTGAAGATGATTATAATGATAAAAATATTTTAGAGTATAGCGTGGTTTCTTCTTCAAACACTACTTTAACAAACTACACTTTTAATGAAACAACAAGTATGTTAATTATAAATGTTACTCTTAATGAAAATACTGGCCCTAAATCCATAGAACTTGGTGTTAAAGATGAAAGTAATCTGCAAACAGCCATACTTAATGTCAATATAACTTCGGTAAATGATGCGCCTGTTTTTGTTAATTTGCAAAATTGGTCATTTAATATAACACAATTCTTTGAAGAAATTATTAATATAACTGATGAAGAGAATGATATCCCTTTTATTTTAAATATAAGCTTTATAGAATGCGCAACTGCAGAGTGGTCCAGCAGAAATAATACAAACTGCACTTTATTTAATTCCTCTCAGTATACTTTTAATGGAACTACTGGAATATTAAACATAAGCTTTATCCCTGTAAGGGATGATGTTGGCTCCTATATTATTAATTTTAGTGTCATGGATAACAGCAGCTTGGGAAATAAAACAACAGAGCAGCTTGCTAATTTTACAGTTTTAAATATAAATTCAGCTCCTTATTTTAATTATGTTTGTGACAATGAGAGAAATACAACAGAAAATTATCTATTTACTTGCAGAATTAATGCAACAGATATTGATGAGATAAATAATTTGACTTTTATAAGCAATTATTCTTGGTTTATGTTTAATAATTCAGATAGCAGTATAACTGTAACAGTTAATGGATTTACAGGCTATAATGCCTCTGCAATAGTTAACTTCACAACAAGCGATACAGAGGTTGGGAATTGGTCAGTAAATATAACAGTTAGAGATACTGGAGGAGGGGGTGCTATAAGGGAGAATTCCAGTATATTCTGGTTTTTTGTTAATAATACTGAAGACTCTGTAAGTTTAGATATAATAAACAATTATACAATTTATGAAAATAAGACAATTTATGTTAATGCAACTGATAATGATTTATTAGTTCCAGATAAAAATGTTAAGAATGAAGTATTGAGTTTTGCTTCAAACACAAGCTGGGTTTTTATTTCAAGCTATTCTAATTTAAGTAATCAAACAACAGCTAAAATTAATATTGATTTTAATACAGGATTGAGTTGGGGGGAGGGAAATTATACAATTAATGTAAATGTCACAGATACTGCCAATAATTATGCAGAGCAGGAGTTTGTAATTGAAATTTCAAGTGACAATCCTGCTGAATGGAATGCTTCAATGGCTGAAGTGTTTGTTATTTATGATAATAATGAAACTTATTTTAATTTTTCTGAAAATGTTAGCGACCCTGACAATGATGCTATAACTTTTTCTTTTACAGTCAATAATAATTTCTCTTCTTTTAGCATTAATCCCACAACAGGAATTATTAATTTTACTCCTGATGATTTGGATGTTGGTTTTCACAATGTTACAATTAATGCAAGTGATGGTATGCTTGACAGTTTAAAATCATTTAATTTTACTGTTTATAATGTTAATGAAGCCCCTTATATAAAAAGGCCTATTGAGGCAGATAATGCTTTTGTTGACTCTGTGTCTAATATAAACTGTTCAGAGGACAATGTTACAACAATATGGTTGTGGATTCAGGATGATGATTTTAAAATACCTTTAAGCCAGAAGAATTTCTATAATGAAAACCTGGTAATTAATCTTACAATAGAAGGACCAAACACTACTCTTTTTAATTTTATTATTGATTCTGGGTTTCCTGCTTATGAAGGAGATAATAGGAGCAAGTTTGACGCAAATTTCACTCCAAGAAAAGCAGATATTGGAGAGTATAATATAACAATAAATGTTACTGATAATGGCAATACAACAATGGGTGGCATGAAAAGTGATTTTCTTTCTTTTAATTTGACTATTTTGGGAATTAATCATGCTCCTGTTTTAATGAACCTGACAAACCAAACCTCTGCCATAAGCAGAAGTCTTTATTATAGAATAAATGCAACAGATACTGAAGACGGCAATTCTACAGAATCCGGGAATGTTAATTTTACATTCAGTTATGGTTTTAACTCAGGAGAAAATATTTTTAACTCAAGTATATTCAACTCAACAACAGGAGAAATAAATATTACTTTTAATTTAACGCAAGGAGGGTCTTATCATCTAAATATAACTGTAAATGATTCTAATGGGGCAGAAGACTCAGCTGACTTTTGGATTTATGTTTATGACTACCCGAATGTTACTTTTCCTGCATCAGATTATGAATTTCATTTAGCAGAAAACATAACCTCGAATTTAACATTTAGAGCAAATCATTCTGCAGGAGATAATCTAACATATGAATTTTATATTGAAAATGCAAATAGCACTAATGTTTTGAAGTATAATCTGAGTTATTATGGTGATAACACAAATCTAACCTGGGAGTTTATTCCAAATTTTACAGATGAAACTTATGGAGTAAAAAGGAATCTGACTTTGATTGTGTACCCTCCTAACTTTAGTGAGTTTAATACAACAATAAGCTGGAATGTAACTATTAATCATACAAATGCTCCTGTTGTTTTCTCAAGTTATTTGGGAGATATGCAATCAGACTATAATACTGATATTACAATAAACCTTAGCAATTATTTTTCAGATGAAGATTATAGGGATACTGCATACAATCAAACAGTTGATTTCAGTGTGATAAGCAATGCTAATTCAAGTGCTATTTCTTCAAGTGTCTCAAACTGGATTTTGACTTTATCTGCTTCTACTACTGTAACAGAATTACTAATAATCAACGCAACTGACTTAAATGGAAGCGGTTATAGTTTGACCAGTGCATTAAGCAATCAGTTTGAAGTCAGATTTACCCCTCCTTCCCAAACTCCTACTCCATCTAGTGGCGGTGGAGGAGGAGGTTCAGCAACTCCTGTTATGTTAAAAATACTTTTGCCTGACCCGATTTCTGCATATAAAAAAGATATAGTGATATTGCCAATAACCTTAAGCAACCCAGGAAGAACAAATCTCTATAAAATAGATTTAACAGCTGTTGTAGCAAAAGACGGTAGAATCAGAAATGATATAAAAGTTTCCTTTGACCAAACCCATATTTCTTCGCTTCTAACAGGAAATAAAAAAAATGTTACCTTAACTGTAGATATAGATACAGATGAAGTGGGTTTATATGAGATAACAATAAATGCTACTGTAAAAAGTCCGGAGTATAATGACTGGGGCAAGATTCAGCTTACTGTAAAAGAAGCTAATAAAACAGAGGTTTTGGAAAAATTATTATTTACAGAAGAGTTCATAGCAGAAAACCCGGAGTGTATTGAAATTACTGAAATATTAAAAGAAGGGTGGGATCATTATGAAAGAGGGAAATATACAGAGGCTCTTATGAAAGCAAGAGAAGCCATAGACGCATGCAGATATGCCATAGCCCAGCCAGGCCTGCCAAGAAAAAAAGAGACATTTGAAAACCAATTATACAAATACTTAACCTACGCCACTATTGTTTTAGTAGCAGCGTTGCTTTTATACTATCTTTATAAGAGAATTAAAATCAAAAGAGGTTAAATTACAAAACTATCAAAAGAAAAGTTTAAGAATATAAAACACCTTAAGCATATAGTAAAGAATCAAAATAAAAAGAGGTTATATTTAGCATAAAAAGATGGTGGAAATTGAAGAATTAGAAAAAAAAGTTGTTTTGAATTATTTGAAAAAGTACCATAAACAATATGGAATTGCAAATTTAAAAAAGAAAGTTATTAAATCAGGTTATTCTGAAAAAGCTTTTGAAGAAGCATCAGCCGAGCTTGGATTGAAAAAAGCTCCTAAGACTAGTAAGATTCCTCAAACTGAAGCAATAAAAAAAGAATTAATAAAAAAAGCAAGAGAAAAAAGGAAAGAGCTAGGAGAACAGAAAGAATTAGAAAAGAGAAGAAGAGAGGCAGTGATGAAGATGAAAGAGTTAGCTATGAGAAAAAAGGAGGCTGAGAAGAGGAGAAAGGAAGAAGCAGAAAAGAGAGCTAAAGACTTAGAAAGGAGAAAGGAAGAAGCAGAGAAAAAGAGGAAAGAGGAAGCAGAAAAAGTAGTAAAACCAGACTTAGAAAAAATAAAAAAGTGTGCTGAGATTATAATAAAAATGAAAATGGAGATTGGAAAAGTAGTAATTGGGCAAGAAAAAATCATAGACAGCCTGATTAGGGGCATTCTTTGTGACGGTCATGTCTTGCTTGAGGGGGTTCCAGGAATAGCAAAAACCCTTGCAATAAAGGCTCTTGCTGCAGTAAGCGGTTGCCAGTCAAAAAGAATTCAGTTCACAGTAGATTTGTTACCAACAGATATTATTGGATTAACTACTTATACCCCAAAAAAAGGATTTGAAATAGTTAAAGGGCCAATTTTTGCAAATTTTATAATAGCAGATGAGATTAATCGTGCACCTCCTAAAACACAGTCAGCTCTAATTGAAGCTATGCAGGAAAAGCAGGTTACAATAGGCAAAACCACGTTTAAGTTGCCCCTGCCATTTTTTGTTATGGCCACTGAAAATCCTCTTGAAACAAGCGGAGTTTATACTTTACCTGAGGCACAAATAGACAGATTCCTCTTTAAATCAATTATGGGATATCCTGAAATAAGCAAAGAAAATGAGATAATGGAAAGGAATGTCACGCTTAAAAAATTTGAGACTTTTGACCTCAAACCTATCACCAACCCTGAAAAAATACTGGAAATGCAAAAATTAACTAAGGAGATTTATTTAAGTAAGAAAATAAAAAGATATATTTTAAGTATTGTTGAGTTGACAAGAACTAGGGAGTTTGCACACGGAGAGTATATTGAATGGGGAGCTAGCCCAAGAGCTTCTATTGCCTTATTTATAGCAAGCAAAGCAAGAGCATTAACACAAGGCAGAAATTTTGTTGTACCAAAAGATGTTAAGGATGTAGTCCATGAGGTACTAAGACACAGACTCCTATTATCCTATAAATCAAGGGTTGAAGGCATAGATTCAGACAAAATAATTGATGAAATTTTAGAACAGATTAAGGTTCCTTAATCTTAGATTCAAAATGGAAAGAAAACTAAATTTAGATATTGCCGGGGCTGTAAGTGAATTTGAAGCATATATGAGGGAATTTTTAGTAAAAAAGATTATATATAAAATCATTTTTAGGGGTAAAGGATTAGAGTTTGATAGCTATAGAGAGTTTTATCCTGATGATGATGCTAAAGATATAGACTGGAAAGCAAGTACAAAAGCAAATAAACTTCTTGTTAAACAATATGTAGAAGAAAGAGATTTGAATATTATGTTTGTTATAGATATAAGTGATAATATGCTTTTTGGCTCAACAGAAAAATTAAAGTGTGAGTATACAGCAGAACTCTCTGCAGCTCTTGCACAAGTTATTATGAACTATGGTGACAAAATTGGATTCGTACTCTTTAGTGATGAGGCAATAAAGACCTTAATGCCAAAGAGAAGTAAAAAGCAATTTGATATATTTGTAGATGATTTATCTAATGCCTCATTGTATGGGGGGGTTTCAGAAATCAGCAAAACACTGGACTTTTTATTAGAGTATCTTGATGACTCAATTAATGCCGTAATCCTTATCTCTGATTTTATCAGGCTGGGAAAAGACGACTCAAAAGCATTAACTTTTTTTTCAAATAGATTTGAAACTATAGCTATTATGGTAAAAGACCCTTTGGATAAAACACTTCCTGATATCAAAGGAGAAGTGATTATTGAAGATCCTGCAACTAAAAAACAGTTAATTATAGACCCTAAGGTTGTAAAAAAAGTATACGAGAAAAATACTCTTGAACAGGAAAATTTAGTTAAGAAAATTTTTATAGATGCTGACATAGATCTTTTAAGTTTAACAACAGATAAATCTTTTGCCCCATATCTTGCGCAATTTTTAAAAGAGAGAATAGAAAAAAGAAAATTTATTGTTCCAAAAAAATAAAATGTACTTCACATTCACAAACCCGAGATATCTTATGCTCTTATTTGCACTTCCATTAATTATCTTTATTTATCTTTTGACATTAAAAAATACAAAGAAAAAGGCGCTGAGATTTGCGAATTTTGAAGCAATAGCAAGAGTTAGGGGGATAGGATTTTTTTCAAGAAATATTGTGACAACTATTTTAACTATTCTTATAGTAACTCTTCTTATTTTAGCAATTTCCGGCTTGACTTTGCATAGGTTAGAGGATGCAAGTGCATTCTCATTTATCTTAGCAATAGATACTTCAAGGAGTATGGAAGCGCAGGACATATTCCCAAACAGACTAGATGCTTCAAAAGAATTATCAAAAAACTTTATTGATATTGCCCCACAAAGTACAGAAATAGGAATTGTCGCGTTTTCCGGGCACTCTTTTATTCATAAGGACTTAACGAAAAACAAAGAAGAACTGAAGGAGGCAATAAATAATATTGAGCAAAGTTCAATTGAAGGAACAGACATATATGAGGCTGTTATTACATCAACAAATCTGTTAAGGGGCGGAGAAGGCCGAGCAATTATTTTATTAAGTGACGGGCAGATAACTATCGGAGAAATAGATGATGCAATAGTTTATGCAAATGATCATGATGTTATTATAAACACAATTGCCATAGGCACAGAAGAAGGAGGAATAACAAGCTATGGTATATCAAAGATGGATGATGAGCCTTTAAAAGCTCTTGCTTATAATACTGAAGGAATATTCTTTAAGGCAAGAGACAGAGATGCTCTTTTAGACTCGTTTGATAAGGCACTAAAACTTACAAAAAGAAAAGTCCCTATTGCCTTGTCTAAATATCTGCTCTTTGCTGCAATAATTATTTTTATTATCGAATATGTCTTAACAAATTCAAGATTTAAACTATTGCCCTAAACATAATTTCGTAATTTAAAAAATTATTATTAGCTAAAACTTGTGCTTAACTCTTATTTCTTGGTTTCTTGCTTTTTTCTTCTCCAGAAGGATTTCTTTTTCTCTTGTTTTTTCTGATTTTTTAGTCTTCTTCTTTCTAATATCTTTTTTTCTTCTTCTGATATGATTTTGTTTTTTTCGATTATCTTTTGCAGCATATTTATTAAAACATTAATCTTATCTCTTCTTATCTGCTCTCCTGAATAATTAAGTTCAGAAATTAATCTGCAAAAACTTATGCATTCTTTTTTCCCTATTTTTCTGAATTTCCCTACTAATCCTAAATATTCAATATTATAAGAAAAGCCAAAAGCTTCTTTAAAAAAATCCCTGCCTAAATCATTAATTCTGTCAAGCATTTGTTCTGGCTCTTCTTTTGATTTGCTTAACATTTTCAATTCTTTTCTATAGAAAATATTTCTGTCTTTTCTTCTTAATTCAAGTCTTGCCTTGAGTTCTTTTTCTATAATCTTTAAAATGACTATTATTAAAACCAGAATCCCTAATATCAGAACTATATCAATCATCTCTTCTAAACTACTGACTAAAGCTCCTAGTGTTTCTTTAAACCCCATTTTTTGTGCAAAGTTTTATATAAAAGGGTGAAAGGGTATAAAAATCTTTTCTCATAAGATTTTTATAGTGTAAATTTATTATTTAGGTATGCGGGGGTGCCGGAGTGGTCAAACGGGCAGGACTTAAGATCCTGTGGCTTAGTGCCTACGAAAGTTCGAATCCTTCCCCCCGCATTTATAAGAGGAACCAAAGTTCCCTTTATCAAACCCTCCTTTAATATTCTCCAATAAACTTAAATACCTTTTTAGCTTAGTCAAAATGCAGACTAGGCTGGCGCGCTAGCCCTGCGCCATTTGTCAGTGGGCTTTAGGCAAGCTGCAAGAGGGCGAGTGACATGTTTGTTAGGAAGTCTCAATACAAACGTTGAGGCTTTGTCCTGCTTGATCTTGCTCTTGCAAAATGGGTCAGACCTTGACCGGAGCAGCCCTAAACAAGAAACAAGGTGCTTGTAGGGTAGCAAAGCTGAGGATGTACCGAGGTAGCTTCTTAGGAAGTATGGAGCAGACCCTCGAGTCTGTATTCTAAAGTATCAAAACCCAGAGCAACCCCTGAGTCTGAATTGCAAGGTAAGTTTTATATACTATTAATTCTATTATTTTTGATATGGAAAAAAGAGGCAAATTTTTAGAAGGAAATTTATTAGAAAAAAACAGAAAGGCCCAATTTTATCTCATAGCTGCAATAATAATAGTTATGATTCTTGTTGGGTTATCCGGATTGGTAAATTATATAAGCACAAGAAAAAAACCAGTGAGATTTTATGATTTAAGCGAGGAGCTAAGTGAAGAAGGAACAAGAGTTGTGGATTATGGAATCTATACTGACATAGAGATACCCAAAATAATCAGAAATTTCACAAGCGAGTATTTTATTTATTATACTGAAGAAAAAGAAAGAGGTAGTGAACTTGTTTTTGTTTATGGAAATGAAGATAATATAACAACCTCAAGTTACACAACTGAAAATACTGGCACAATTAGTGTTGATTATGGACCTTCCAGTTTCACACTTTCAGGAAAAAACAAATATGTAGAGAACAAGACGTCTTTTGATCCTCCAGGAACCCAGGTTACAGTTAAGTTATTAGGAACAAAATATGATTTTAATCTTCAAGAAGGAGAAAATTTCTTCTTTGTCCTAACTAAAAATAAGACTGATGAAACATATATTGCTGGGAATCCAATATAATAAAAATGAAAAGAAACATATCAAAAATAAATAAAAAAACAAAAAAAGGAGTAAGTTTAATCCTATCTTATGTCTTGTTGGTTGTTATAGCTCTTGCTTTAGCTTTAGGGGTTTATACCTGGCTTAAATTTATAGCAGGAGGAGCAGAAGATATTGAAGAGTGTCCAGAAGGAGTCTCTCTTATACTTCAAGAATATAAGTGTTTTTCAGGAGCTAAAATAATAGAATTAACATTGAGAAACAAGGGACGCTTTAATATTGATGGCAGTATTATAAAAGGAACAGCTAACAAGAGCCAGGATGCTTGGTTTAATCTAAAACTTGTTGATAACAGTAATGTGCAGGAGTTAGCTGTACCAGGTACGTATAAATTCCCAAGTCCTCTTGCACCTGATGCTTCTCAAGTTTACAATTTCTCATATGCTGGATTAGGCACTCTTGAGAAAGTAGGGATAATCCCTATCCAGATTCACGAAAACCAGAGTATTTTATGTGAATCTACAATAAGTCAAGAAGTGAACTGTTAAGAAAAATATTTAAATAGAGAATAATAAGTAAAAGTAAGAAAATGAAAAAGAGATGTAAGAAAGGAGTTTCTCCTGTAGTTTCAACAGCATTATTAATTGGAATAGTTATGCTTTTAGCAATCATTATATTTTTATGGGCAAGCAGCTTTATTCAAGAAACAATAGAAAAAGATGTATTAGGGAAAAAAGTGCCAATTGAAACCGCCTGTCAGGAAGTTAAGTTTGAAGCAAGCTTAAATGGAAATATGCTTTTATTGTCAAATACTGGAAATGTGGGCATCTATGAAATAAATATTAAACAGCAAATGCCTGGCACATCTAAGATTGAAGAAAGAATGATAGACATGAATGCTGGAAGTTATAAAAATGAATCTATTTCAATTGATGCTACAACTGAAAGCATTACAATAATTCCTGTCTTGCTAGGAAGAGCAGGAAATGTGGATAAAAAATACACTTGCCCTGAAGAGACAGGGGTAGAAATCCAGATAAGATGATACTTAAAATGATGAAAAATAAAAAAGGTATTTCGCCGATAATAGCAACCATCTTACTGATATTAATAGCGATTTTTGCAGCGATGTTGATATCCAGTGTAGTGATTCCTCTTGTTAAAGAATCTATAGGTGAAGGAGGAGAGTGCTTTAAGACTATTGACCAGTTAAAAATAGATACACAGTCAGGGTATACATGTTACTCAGGTAGCACCCCTAAGATTGTTAATATCACTGTACAAAGAGGACCAAAAAAAGCAGAAATAATCAGATTTGTAATTTCTGTACATGGAGAAGGAGCAAATCAATTATTTGAGATACAAGAAGGGAAAGTTACTAATGTCACGATGCTGAATGGAAATAAACAACTTGAACTGCCAAGACTTGGAGAAGAGAGAACATATTCTTTAACAACTTCTTTTAGTGAGATTTCATATGTTACAATTTCTCCTGTTGTAAAAGGCGGAAAAAGATGTGACCCTGTAGATGAAGCATATATTGAACAGTGTTAAAATATAAATAACTAAAAAAGATGGCAAAAGAAACGTTTTTAAAAGCTAAAGCAAAAATAGGACAGGTATGGGTTGAAACAGCAATTTATACTCTGATAGGGCTAGTTATTATTGGAATTATTATAGCAATAGTAACGCCAGCAATAGATAGGTATAAAGATGAATTAATTATTGAACAAACACTAACTGTCTTAAATAATCTTGATGAAAAAATAAAAGAAACCCGAGATGCAGGGGCAGGAAATAGAAGAATCATTTCTGAGTTAAGGATTAAAAAAGGAAGTTTTAGTATAGATAGTTTAGAAAATAACATAACCTATGTTCTTGAGGAAAGCAGATTAAAATATAGTGAACCTGGCGAAGAAATTGAACAAGGAGAAATAAAAATAAAGACAGGGGAAAACGGCAGGAGGTATGATATAACCATGACACTAACATATGATGATATAAATTTAATTTATAGTAGTGGTGAAGTGAAAAAAACACTGTATCCGGCTACTATTCCTTATAAATTATTTGTAGAGAATAATGGAAGTTCAGCAGGACAGATTCAAATAATAATTGGGGAAATTTCTTAAACAAAATGGGAAATATTTATAAATGTAGCTTTCTTTTCTTGGAAAGAAAAGAAACTCAGGAAAGAAAAGAACTAAGTTTGAAAGAGAGAGGAAAAATTTAAAAAAATAGGAAAATGACAGATAAAATTGTGATTGATTTATCTCCGAATATCCCGGCTCTGCCAAGACCAGATGATAAAGCACAAATAGATGTAAGGTATATGTTGATATCACCTTATGCATCTGCACATATATTTTTTGACCCTAAATGTTCTGAATTAATTTATGATTTAGAGGAGCCTCTTCTTAATGATCAAGAAAGAGAATTATTGAGAATAATAGAAGATGCCATGAGAGAAGTGATAAACATAAATGTGCTTGTTGAAAAAACTAAGAAAGCACTTATAGAATATATAGATAAAACTGCAAGGCTTTTGATATCTGAACTTGACTTAAAGGTTTCTGAGGAGTCCTACAAAAAGATGTTTTATTATTTTTTCAGAGATTTTATGGGATTAAATGAAATTGAGCCTCTAACCAGAGATTATTTTATTGAAGATATTGAATGTAATGGTACAAACACCCCAATATATATTGTGCATAGATTGTATAGAAATTTGAGAACAAACATAATTTATAAGGACATAGAGTATCTTGCAAGTTTTGTTGAAAAACTTGCTCAGAGATGTGGTAAGTATATAAGCTATGCTAATCCCTTACTTGATGGAAGTTTGCCTGACGGAAGCAGAATTAATGCAACTTATACTAAAGATATTACAAGTAGGGGGCCAACATTTACAATAAGAAAATTCACCAGAATACCATGGACCCCTGTCCAGTTAATATCCTTAAATACACTCAGCCCAGAAATGCTTGCTTATTTATGGCTTCTTATGCAGTATAAATGCAATGTTCTGATTACCGGAGGAACAGCCAGTGGAAAAACTACACTTCTAAATGCCATTGCTTTCTTCATTCCCCCATCAGCCAGGGTGGTAAGCATTGAAGATACAAGAGAGCTTAATTTATCCAGGGAAAACTGGCTTCCAAGTGTTGCAAGAACAGCAATAGGTATGGGCAAACTTGGAGAAGTTGATTTATTCTCTTTATTAAAAAACTCTTTCAGGCAAAATCCAGATTATGTTATTGTTGGGGAAGTAAGAGGTAAGGAGGCTTTTGTATTGTTTCAAGGGATGGCTTCTGGGCATTCGTCTTTATCTACAATACATGCAGATTCTGTAGATAGTGTGATAAAAAGACTAGAGACCCCCCCAATAGATCTTTCACCAACACTAGTCAATACATTAGATGCCGTATGCATTATGTCACATGCTATTGTAAAAAAACAACAAACAAGAAGATTAAGAGAAATTGTGGAGATTGTTAATGTAAATCCAGATGGTATTGCTTTAACAAATATCCCATTTATATGGGATCCAAGAAATGATAAATTTTATTCCAAAAAAGAGAGCAAAGTATTTGATAAAATAGCTCACAGATATGGTTTAACAAAAGAAGAATTAATGGAAGAGTTTTCAAGAAGAACAAGGCTTATCTATGAGTTATACAAAAGAAAAATATTTGAATTTGACGATGTTCAGAAAACTATAAATGCATATTACAAAAACCCTGCTGCTGTTTTGAAGAGTTTTGGCTTATTATAAATTTAGTGTTAGTTTTTACTTTATATTATTTCTGTTCCTCTCAAAAAGTAATATTTATATACTATCTTTTCTTTTTTTGAAAATAAAAAAGAGGAAGGAAAACGATGGATAAATCTAAAGTAGATATCTTATCTCAACTTATTAATGGAATGGAAGATGCCATTGTAAAACTGGAAAGAGCATATGAAAATAAGAAGACAGAAGATTTTGAAAACGCGAAAAGAATAATTCTTAGATTTCAACAAAAATTATCAGAGGAGTTAAAATGAAATATATGGATACACTGAGCAGCATAGGTGCACTGAAAGAGAATGTAAAGCATGAGAAAAGAATAATTAAAGAGCTTGGAGACCTTTTAGGTTATTTGGATACTATAGAAAATCTAAAAAAGATAGGTTATAGAATAAATGAAGCAGAAAAAAAACTATTATATAACACTTTAAAGTCACTCACTTCTCAGTTAAATATACTTAATAATTCTCTTCCAGAAATTTTACGAAAAATTTCATATGTTAAAGAAATTCCAGAAGAAAAGAGTTCAATAGCCAAGGAGATTAAAAGAGGGAAAAAAGAAGAGCTTATAAGTCTTAAATATGAACATCCTGCTTTTGATAAAAAAGGGGTTCTTGCAACAGTAAAGAAGTCTGAAAAAGCGAGATTTTTAAAAGAATTGAGCTTAACAAATAGCACTATAAAAAAACTTAAGAAAAAGTATGATTATTTAGAATCAAATAAGGAAGTTACTAAATTTAAAAAGCCAAGTAAATATGCAAAGTACTCTAATAAATTCTTTTCTGGATTTTCTAATCGTCTGACTAAGAAAGGATATCTTATTAATTTAAGCGGAGAACTAAGAAAGGCAAATCTTCCTTTTTTATCCCACACATATATTTCTATGAGTTTTTTATCGGGCTTTATTGCTTTTTTTGCTTCTCTTTTATTACTGTTGGTTTTGCTATTTTTTAATATAAGTGTGGATTATCCTTTTTTGTTGTCCGCAGGAGAATCAATTGGTTTAAGATTTTTAAAATATTTTTGGTTAGTCATAGTTATTCCAGTACTAACTTTTTTTATTCTTATATTTTATCCTTCACTAGAAAAAAAATCTATAGCAAAAAAAATAAACCAGGAATTGCCTTTTGTAGTTATACATATGGCTGCAATTGCTGGCAGCAAAGTAGAACCAACAAATATCTTTAAGATAATTGTCACAGGCAGAGAGTATCCTCATACAAAAAAAGAGTTTAAAAAGATTCTCAACCAAGTAAATATTTATGGTTACGACCTTGTTAGTGCACTAAGAAACAGTGCAAGGATTACTTCTAGCAACAGACTATCAGAGTTATTTAGTGGCTTGGCAACTACAATAACTTCTGGAGGAGACTTAGATGAATTTTTAGCTAAAAGGGCAGATACATTAATTTTTAACTATAAAATGGAAAGGGATAAATCTACCCGTGTGGCAGAAACTTTTATGGATATTTATATTAGCGTGGTTATTGCTGCCCCTATGATAATGACCTTGCTTTTAGTTATGATGAGCGTCACTCCTGCACTGAGTTTTGGGATAAGCTTGCAAGCAACCAATCTCTTAATGTTATTAGGAATAGCTCTTATAAATATAATTTTTATTGCATTTTTACATTTAAAACAACCAGCAATTTAAAATGAGAATACAAAAAATCCACATTATTGGAATAATAGTAGCAGTATTAACCATAATTGTAAGCTTAATCTTTTTAAGAGATGAAAAGATATTCTATTTTGTTCTAGGAATGGGAGTTATTACTGGAGCATTGCCGTTTTTAGTAACCATGTTGATAAAATCAGAAAAAGAAAAGGAGAAGGAGGAAAGGTTCTTAGAATTCTCAAGAAACCTGGTTGAGTCTGTTAAGGCTGGAACTCCTATAAGCAGGAGCATACTTAACATTAAGGGGAAAAACTATGGCTCTTTAAGTCCACATGTAGACAAATTATCAAATCAAATAGCATTAGGAATTCCTGTTAAGGATGCTTTAGAGATTTTTGCCAGAGACATAAACAATAGGACAATAACAAGGGCAGTAACACTTATAAGTGAAGCAGAACATGCAGGAGGGGATATAGGAAATATACTTGAGAATGTGGCAAAATCTGTGAGTCAGACAGATAAATTGAAAAAAGAGAGAAAAGCTGCTATCTACACCCTTGTTGTCCAGGGATATATAATATTCTTGATATTTATTATCATAATGCTAATCATGGAGTTTAAGATACTTCCTATGTTGTCTACTTTTGAAGAGATGAAAGATGGAGGAGATTTAGGCTCAAGCGGTTTAGGCATGGAGATTGGAGAGGGCTTATCTGCTGAAGAATTAGCCAGACCTTTCTTATATCTATTAATTGTGCAAGGATTCTTTGTTGGACTAACAGTGGGAAAATTGGCAGAAGGAAGCATAAAAGCAGGCATAAAACACTCATTTATTTTAATATGCATGGCATGGCTAATTTCAACAGGAACTAAGGCTTTTGTGGGATAAATTAAAAAGAAGAATAATCAAGATGATAAAAATTAAGAAAGGAATAGGACATGTCGAAGTTATTATTTCTTTTCTTATTTTCATATCATTTGTGATGTTTTTATTAATATTTTTTAATCCTATTAAAAGTTTTTCAAAAAATACTTCATATTTAGATATAGCTGAGGCAAAAATTTTAGAGTATGCTTCAACTGATTTAACCGTATCCTCTTTAAAACTAGATTCAATGCCTGCTCCTGGAATGGGTATTTGTTTTTATCTTGATTTTTCTCTTCCTGAAAAAATAATTGTTAAAGATGAAAGTTCAGTTATAACTCCTGCAACAAGAACTGCCGGAGAAATTTATTTTGAACATACTTGGAAAAAATTTTATAAAATCTACTCCTCAGATGAACTTGAAGAAAAGACTATAAATACTGCAGGATGCCAGAAGCTTGACGAATCTAATTATACCAGAGGAGTTACTAATGTTTATAAAAAAGCAGCTTATTCTAACCTTGCTATATTAAATAACAGTTATAATAATAATTATGATCAACTTAAAAAAGATCTTAATTTAAAAGCAGATTTTAATATTGTTGTTAAAGATACCTCTGGCAATGTTATATTTAAAGGAGAAAATTATAAACCAGAGGCAATAGAGGTTATGGCAAGAGATATTCCAATAGAAATTTTAGATAAAGACGCTAATTTAATTCCTGCTATAATGAATCTGCAGGTTTGGGATTAACAAAAGAAAAACTAAAAAGGTAAAATGATGAAAAATAAAAAAGCTTGGTTGAGAATTGTTGAAGCAACCATAGCAATTTTAATAATTGCCTCTGTTTTGTTTATTATGATTACAAGAGAACCTAAAAAAGATCCTATAGATATACATGATATGCAAAGATTTATCTTAGAACAAATAAGTTCAAATGATACATTAAGGGGAGAGATTTTGCAAGGACAGACAACAGCTAAGACAGATGCTTTTATTAATGATATCAAGCCAAGTCATTGGGACTTTACAATAAGGATTTGTCAAGTGGATGAGGTTTGCGGAATGCCTTTTTATGTTGAAAAAGAAGTTTATGCTGATGAAATTCTTATAGCAGCTAATTTAACACACTATCAGCCTAAAAAATTAAAGCTTTTTGTTTGGGCTAAGTGAAAAAAATTATTTTAGAAAATATCGCAACAATAAATTTGTTGAGTAGAATCATAACCATTAGGAGTTCTAATTCCAGCTACATACTTTCCAGCAGGACAAGTTAATGTAAAATAAGCTGCGGTGGTTGTAACCCATTCACAATTATTATGCCCTACACTTACATTCAATCCTTCAATCTCATTAGCAGTATGCCCGTGTATTGAAGGCTGGCCTGTTCCAGTTCCTGTTGTCCAATCATAGGCTATTACATAACCAACCCCAACTAAGAAAACCATAATTGCTGCTAAAAGCCATAGGTCTTTTTTTTGAATCTGTATATTAATCATTTTCACTTCTTTTATAAAAAAGATAAGACTTAAGTATTTAAATATGTTTTCTTTAATATCAACATGAAATATAAATTTCTAGAGCATACAGCAGATGTAAAGTTTCAATCAGAAGGCAAAAATTTAGAAGAGTCTTTTGAAAATGCAGCTTTTGCATTAAAAGAAACAATTACTAAAGGATTAAAAGGAAAAATTAAAAACAAGATAAAAAAGAAAATAAAAGTAGAGGGCAATGATAAAGAAGCTTTATTGTACAACTTTTTAGAAGAATTTCTCTTTCTTCTTGACTCAGAAGATTTTCTTTTAGCAGAAATAAAAACTATTAAAATCAAAAACAATAAATTAGAAGCGAAAATTATCGGAGATGATGCCAGTAATTATAAGTTTACAAATGATGTTAAAGCTATAACCTATAATGAAATGTTTGTGAAAAAAGAAAAAGATAAATTTATATGTCAGGTTGTAGTTGATGTTTAAAATGCCAGAAGTTAAAAAAATATCTGAAGTTGAATGGGAAATTCCTAAAACAGGGCAGATGAACGTGCCAGGAAAGATTTTTGCTAGTGAGAAACTTATGGAAAATATAAAACAAGATAAAACACTTGAACAGGTTAAAAATGTTGCAATGCTTCCTGGAATTATTAACGCAAGTTTTGCAATGCCAGATGCTCATCAAGGCTACGGATTCCCGATAGGAGGGGTTGCTGCTTTTCCTGTAGATAAAGGAATTGTAAGCCCAGGAGGTGTGGGTTTTGATATAAATTGTGGAGTCAGACTTCTAGCTACTAATATAAAAGTTTCTGATTTTATGAAAAAAAGAAGACAGGTTTTGCATGATTTTAAAAGAACAATTCCTTCAGGAGTTGGAAGAGGAAGAAAAGAAAAACTTTCTTTTGAGGAACTAAATCAGGTTTTGGAAAAAGGAGTAGAGTGGGCAGTAGAAAATAGGTTTGGAAAAAAAGAAGACTTAGAAAGATGTGAAGAAAATGGAAAAATGAAAGGCAATCCTGCAGACGTTAGTGATAGAGCAAAACAAAGAGGGCTTTCCCAGTTGGGAACATTAGGAGCAGGAAACCATTTTTTAGAAATACAAAAAGTAGAGGAAATTTATGATGAAAAAATAGCTAAGCAATTTGGCTTGAATAAAGAAAATATAACAATTATGATACACTGCGGAAGCAGAGGATTAGGGCACCAGGTAGCAAGTGATTATATAAGAGCCATGGAAGATAAATATGGTATTGTTGGATTGCCAGACAGAGAACTTATAAATGCTCCAATAAAAAGTGAGCTAGGCAAAAAATATATGTCTGCTATGAACTGTGCTGTTAATTTTGCTTTTTGCAACAGGCAGATGATTATGCATGATATAAGAGGAATTTTAAAAAGATATTTTCCTAAAAACAAGAATCATTTAGTTTATGATGTTTGCCATAATATTGCTAAGATAGAAGAGCATCTTGTGGATAATAAGAAAATTAAACTATGTGTCCATAGGAAAGGTGCTACCCGTTCATTTGGACCTGGAAGAAAAGAAATTCCTGAAGTTTATAGAAAAATCGGACAGCCTGTTATTATTCCTGGAAGTATGGGGACAGCTAGTTATGTTTTAGTTGGAACAAAAAAAGCAGAGGAAGTAAGTTTTGGGAGTACTGCTCATGGTGCAGGAAGAGTGATGAGCAGGCATGAAGCTTTAAGGCAGTTCAGAGGGGAAAAAATAAAACAAGAACTAGCAGAAAAAGATATTGAAATTGAGGCAGGAGGATGGAAAAGCATTGCAGAAGAAGCTCCTGGAGTTTATAAGGATATTGATGAAGTTGTTAGAGTAAGCCATAAAGCTGGTATTGGAAATCTTGTAGTAAGAGTTAAGCCTCTTGCAGTTATGAAAGGTTGATGAAGATTTTGAAAAATTTATTTTATCCAGTAGTTGCAAGGATTTTTATCCAGCCACTTGATTCTCTCATACTATTCCAACTAACAGGACTATCTGCCCAAATAGCAACATTCTCATGTCCAGTAACTAATTTATCTATAGAATTATTATTAATGCCTTGCACTAAAACACCTCCATGGACACTTCTCCAATCAATATTTGAATCACTGTGAGCAGTATTATAAGTTATAGTATTTAAATTAGGAGAGGTAGGAAAAGTTCCTATCTCCTTAGCATATAATACCTGTATAAAAAGACTACTTTTTCCTAAATTATGATTTAAATTAATTGTGTTTCCTGCTGCGTCAGTACCCCCATTTGCATATACCTTTTTTGCACTTACAGCAATCCAATCACTTTCCCAAGTTTGTCCACCTCCAACCCCTCCTTCAATCTCATTAGCAGTATGCCCGTGAATTGAAGGCTGGCCTGTTCCAGTTCCTGTTGTCCAATCATAGGCTATTACATATCCTACTCCAACTAAGAAAACCATAATTGCTGCTAAAAGCCATAGGTCTTTTTTTTGGATTTGTATGCTTATCATTTTACTCTTTTTTATAAAAACAAAAGGGATTAGGTATTTAAATATGTTTTGAAGTACGAGAAATTAAGTGTAAAAGGAATATTTATAAACATCTTTTTTCTTTATAAAATATGAAAAGAGGAATGAGAAATTTATTAGTCTTAGCTGTATTTGGATTAATTATAGGTTTGATTGGAGGAGTTAGGGCTGATGTTAATTATGCATTAAGTGGGACTCCAGAGGTTAATAATCTTTATGAATGGGGGTATCCTTCTCCTAATATTGTGTGGCATAGAAGTAATCCTTTAAGAATAAATGATAATGATACAAGCACTTGGCAGGGAGTTTTAGCAGAGGGTGAGTTGGGGTATTCAACAAGCCAATGTGATTGGGATCGCGCTTGTGTTAAATATATATATGAGGCAATTGTTACATTTCCACAAACTGCTGATGTTATAAATAAAGTAGAGTATGTTAGAGAAGGTTATGCTGCTACAAATTTAAGAGGCTATTATGAAAGGACTTTTTTGTACTACAATAATCAGTGGAATCAAATTTATAGCAGAAGTTTTTACAATGGAGGAAAAGCTGCACAACAAATTACAAGCGGAGGACCTTGGTATAATGTAAGCAAGGTGAAAGTAGAAATCTCTGGATATTCAACAGCTTCTGGTGATCATTTATATCTTAACTCCCGATTATATGAATTAAGAGCTTGGGGTCCTGAACCTTCAACACCTCCTCCCCCTTTAACAAACTCCTGCCCAGATGATGACAGGATAATGAAACTTTTTTCTCAAAATAATTCTCATGGTGCTTTATGGAATGACTCTAATTATTTTTATGATATTTGCTGCAGTGATATTTTTGGTGCAGGAGTAGCAGAGTGTAATGGAGTTCACACTTGTACTGGAACAAATAAAGTTCTTGGCTTGTTTGATATGACTAATTCTCATGCTGAAATTCCAGAAGGGACAGTTTATACAAATGATGTTTGTTATGGAGATTTAGAATGTGAATCTGATACAAGTGCAGGAGATAGCTGTACTAACGGGGGGGAGATTGTTGTAAGATTATATCAAAATACAAATTCTCATATTTCAGATGCTGCAGACACTAATTATCCAATAAAAATTTGCTGCCAGTCAAAAGCTCTAGGGCAGGTATACTGGACAAATATGTTAGGAGTAGCAACAAATAAATCAGACTTAAATGACTTAGTTAAATTAGTAGTAGATGATAAAAACTTGTTAGGAAAAAATATAGAATATGAGATTTATAAATCAGTTAGATTTTGGTTTGATAGCAGGGTAGCTCAAGCTTCTGGTTTAGGTTTTACAACCTGGAGAGCAGGAGATGATGGAAGCGGAGGTTTAGAAGAAGGAAAATATTATTTTAAGGCAAGAGCAGAAGGGGGAGAATGGCTGAGCACACTAAATAATACTCCTGAATGGCAATATCTAGAAGTAACAGCTCCAGAAAGCAATGACCCTCCTGTTGCAATTATAGACTATCCTTCAAAAAGCTTGCCAATAACAAGCAGAAGATTTAAGATAGGAAATAATATTAACTTTAATCAAACTTCTTTTGACCCAGATGATGATTTAGAGGTTACATGGTATTTTGGAGATGGCAGTACAAAAACATGCATTAAATCATTAGAAGATTGCGACACAACACATTCATATGCTAGCCATGGAACTAAAGATGTTGAATTAATAGCAAAAGAAATTGGAAGAGGAAGAGAAGCTTATGATTCTACAAATGTTTTTATTTATGACCGCTCTATAAATGTTTTTGCGATTATAACAGAGCCTCCTGCAGGCTATATTTTCTCCCCAGCTTCAAGTCTCATAAACTTTAGTGCAAAAGATAGCTATGTTTCTAATTGCACAACTGATAACTGTTCTTCTTGCTATGCTGTAGGGGACTTGTATTGTTATGATTTAAGTAAATCTTCTATACCTAATGAGTATAATCTATGGTTTAACTGGAGTTTTAGCGAGGTAGGGAGTGATGGAGGAAATAGGTTTGGAAACTGGAATAATGATTATAATAATGTTGTGGAGTTTAGTAAGACTTTTTTTGAGCCAAAAAAGCACTGGGCAAACTTAAAAGTAGGATATGACTCGCTTTTGGGTGGCATAAACTTTCTTTGGAGCAGCATAACAAGTGTTGGTTTTGAACTTTTGTCTACAAATCCAGTATGTGACCGTGAGAAACTTGTTTGGAAAACATGGGAAAGTGGGGGCTTAGTAGAAACAGACAGTATGAATGATTGTTTTAGAGGAAATGGTGTACCTTCAAAAACCTGTTGCCCTTCGGATAAGAGATGCAAAAAAGTAAGCACAGCAGAATTTAGGTGCGAAGGAGAGCCAGCACCTGACTTTTGTTCAGAATATGATAATCAGTTTGATTGTGAGGGTTTTGACTATGATGTTGCAAAGAGAAGTGTGGTAAAATATACTGGGATAGAGGGTATTTGTGATGGTTCTTATAAAGAGTCTAAAGTTATAGGCGGAAAGACTTGCTATAGATTTGTGGTTGATTGCAGATGCGAGTGGGACAGTGGAGATGACACATGCGGGCCAAAATCATCTAGAACAAACTGGACCTGTCCTGGAGATTCTAGTATAGATATAGACGGGAATTGCGATTGGCAAGAAATAGAAAAAAGAGATGATTGTGATAATTCAGGATATATATTTTATTCTTGGAACACTACATGGAGTGGAGAACCTCCAAAACCTGTTTGGTGTGAAGATGGCAGTGAAAAATTCAGATGCTCAACGCGCCTTCCTTTTTTCACACTTCAAAATTTGATAATTGCTGTTATTGTTATAGCTTTTATTTATATTGTATGGCTTTCTAGGAAAAATAAAAAATTAAGTTTAAAAAAAGAGGTTTAGATGAAAACATGTTTTTTAATAGTAATTTTGATGCTTGCTTTGTTTGTCTCAGCAAATTTAGCTTCTGCATCTTTTACAACAGGAAATTTTAGTATAGAAACAAGCTATGCTCCAGGAGAGAATCTAAGAGGCTGGATTAATATCAGCTTACAGAATGAACCAGCAAGCAGCCTATTAAGTGCTTTTAGCGATAATATAGGCATTTTAGATTTCTTAAAAAACAATGATTTATTTATTGATTCAGACTTCACTTGTTCTCCTATTGATTGTGAATCTGGATATTCTGAATCAGGCAAGGCTACTAATAAAACATTTTCTCTTAATTTTGGAGATAAGAAACTTATTGGACTGAAAATTAATGGAAATATTGAGGGCATTTCTAGTTTTTCTATGAATATAGAAAGTGATGCTGGAGAGTCAGGCTATCCTCAATTATTTGTAGATATTTTAAATGACAATAAATTAGAATGGAGAGCTTATTCGCCTTCTGGTAATTTTGCTGCTGAAGACTATGGATGTTATAATTCAGGAGAGATTGCAGGCCAGGCAGAAATAACTCAAACAGATTACTGTGAAAAAATAACTCTCCCACTTTCTTCAAATGTAAAAATAGGTGCAGATGTTATTGAAAACACCGGAGGAGCTGTTGATTTTGAGATTCGTATTTATAATGATGATTATGATAAAAGTTGTACTGCTAGTACTTCAGGAAGTGGAAAAATTAGCTGTAGTGTAGATCTTGTAGTTACTGAAGAACAAGATTTTTTTGTATGCATACGCACAAAAGATTATAATGATAATAAAAAGTATAAAATTAACTATGAGCAAAATGCTCCTTGTGGCTTTTCTGGAAGTTATGAGGAGTATGATTATGATTTTGCAATATTTGCACAAGCTGGAGAATATGCCCCCATTGGAAGTTTTGCTTTAAATGATGACGAAGTTTCAAATGCAGGGATTATTATTAACCTAAAAGAATATATAGGAGACTATGTTAATGACAGATATGATAATGACTGTACAAATGGATGTATCATTCCAATAGAGTTTATCTCAGGAGAACAACAAACAATAATTATTTCAAATGTTGGACTTACTTATACTTCTGGAATTACTACTACAACTTCAAGTATTTATGACCTAATAGAAGAACCTGCAGAAATAGACATGAATTTTCAAAAACTAGATTTAGAAAAAGCTAACTTAAGTGTTCCTACAAGTTATGGTAATAAAACTTTAAGCTTAAGATTAGATGGGATAGGAATAGCTAGTGAAAAAATTAAGATTGTAAAGGCGCCAGTAATAGACTCTGTCATACCTTTAAACTTGCCTGCTGCTATGCCGGTCAGATTTATAGTTTTTGCTTCTGGTAATGCAACAAAATACAGATGGGAATTCGGAGACGGCACAACAGGAACAACTACAGAAAATAATACATATCATACTTATTCTGAAATAGGACTCTATGAGCTAAAAGTCACAGCTATAAATAATGCTGGAGAATCAAGCAAAACATTTTCTGTTAATGTTAAAAGCCCAGAGGAAGAGATAAACAGAACAATTGCAGAGAAAAAACAGGATTTAAATGCAATTAAGAAACAAGTAGAAACATTAACTGGATGGTACAAAGGAGAAATAAATAATATACTGGCTCTTGATGCTATAGAAGCAGAATTAAATAACTTGGAAAAACAATATGAACTTGCATCTTTATCCAGTGAATATGTTAAAATAATGACTAATTTAATGAATCTTAAAGTGCCTTCTTCTTTAAAGAGCAGCAGCTCTAGTGGAGATTTTCTTCCATCTCCAGAAAATATAGACCCTATTTACCTAATAGAGCTTACAGAAAATGTAGAAAACCCGAAAGAATATACTGAGGGTATTATTGCTTGGATTAATGAAAATATAGAAATAAAAATAGAAAACAAAGGGTTTTATTTGCAGTATCCTAATGAACAAGCTCCTGTCTTAACTGCATCTGTCTTAAAAATAAAAGCAAAAAAAAATCTTGGAGAGGTTTTTTTAATTATAGACCGGAATTATGCTGAAACAACCTTTAAAGAGAATTATAATGAAAAAGCTGTAGGAGAAGCAACAGTAATAACTTTTTCTGCACTTGAGAAAGATAAAGAAGAAGTCATAGAATTTATTCTTCCAGAAAAAATAGAACTTATGAACTTGCCTCTTTATATCTCCCCTGAATTTTCTCAATTGCCTGACCTAAATGGGGAAATATCTCCTTGTGATAATGATGGGGTGTGTGAGAAAGCTCAAGGAGAAACAGAGGAGAATTGTATAAATGACTGTCATACAAGACCTTGGGGAAAAATAATGATGTGGATAGGAATATTATTATTTATTGCTTTTGTAGTTTACATCACATTACAAGAATGGTATAAAAGACATTATGAAAAGCATTTATTTAGAAACAGAAATGATCTTTATAATTTAATAAATTTTATAAATAATGCGTTAAATCAAGGATTTGAAAAAAAGGTTATAATGAAAAAATTAGAAGATTATAACTGGAATTCTGAACAGATAATTTATGCTTTAAAAAAATTAAAAGGAAAAAGAACAGGGATGTGGGAAATTCCTATCTTTAGGCCATTTGAAAAAAGGAAACTTAAAAAAGAGCTTGAAAAAAGGAAAAAATGGGAAAGTTATGTTCCTGCACAGTATTAGATAAAAATATACAGAAAGTTTAAAAACAAGCTTTCTTTTCTTAAAAAAAGAAAAAATATATTTGAAAAGATGGTTATAAAAATAGTAAGGAATTTTATGAAAAGAATCTTTTCTGGCATATTTAAAGGTAAAAAAGAGCTTAGTCTGGGTTTTTATGGTCCTCCGAATGGAGGTAAGACAACTCTTGCAAATAAAATATGCAAAGACTGGACAGGTGAAGGACTAGGAAAGACAAGTAAGATTCCTCATGAAACTCGAACAGTACAGTTTAAAGAGAAAGTTGATATAGAGTACAAAGGAAAAAAGCTCTCTTTAAAAATAGTAGATACTCCGGGAATAGCTACAAAAATAGATTATGAGGACTTTATGAGATTCAAGATGAATAAGAAGGATGCTCAAAAAAGAGCAAAAGAAGCAACTCAGGGAATAATAGATGCTATAAAGTGGCTTGATGACATGCAGGCAGTTATTGTTGTTCTTGATGCAACTAAAAATCCCTACAGCCAGGTAAATATTACAATTATTGGCAATCTTGTGGCTAGGAAAATTCCTGTGCTTGTTGTTGGAAATAAAATTGACCTAAAGAAGGCAGATTTGAAAAGAGTTGAGGCAGCTTTTCCAGAATATGAGGTAGTTGGAATTTCAGGCAAATATGGAAAAAATATGGAAGAATTTTATGAATCAATTTTTAGATTAGCTAAAAAAGCTTAAATATTGCAAGATTTATATTTCATATAAAGAAAAAAGAGGTAAAAATGGCAAAGAAAAAACTAAAAGGTTTGACAATCCAGTTTATTCCTTATACTGAAATTGAAACCTTAGATAGTGGAGCCAGAATAAAGAAGCTTCTCAGTATAGTGCTTGGAAACAGAATAATCATATTACAAGGAAAACTTCATCCTGAAGAAGAGGCCAGACTTATAGAGGATACAATGGCAATGGTCGGGCATGTTAAGAAATTTAAAGGAATAGAATTGGCTACAATAAATTCAAATTCTGATAATCTTAGTTTTTTTGGCAGGTTTAAGCATAGTTTAGCTAGAGCATTAGGAGCTCAAGAATCTATAACTATTATTGGTCCAGCATCAATAGTAAGGGAAATAAAAAGAGACCCGAGAAAAATAGAGATATTGATGAAAAAGTGAGCCTATATTTAAGTAGGTATTGCACAAATTAGTTGAATTTCGACCCCGGTGGGGGCATTATACTTTTTGAGAGATTCAAAAGCATAATTTTTTAATTATGCCTTTACTTCAACTTCTTTGAAAGAATGCTCTTGATCAACTACTTCTTTTGTTAAATTCCAACTCCAATTTAACATTCTAATTTATATATTCCACTATAATAAAGCTTATATATTAGGATATACTTAGTATATCCTATGAAAAGGGTAAAAATTAATGCTAAAACCAAGCTTATCTTAACTAATATTAAAGGATTTGTTAAGAGAAAAGTTACTAAATTTGGAAATAGTGCTAAAGTTAGTTGTCCTAAAGAATATCTTGGAAAAGAAGTGTATCTGGTAATTGTAAAAAAATGATAATAAAAATTTGTGAATTTTGTGGAAAGAAAATTAAAGCAAAAACAAGAGCTAAAAGATTTTGTAGTGACTTATGCCAGAGAAAACACTACTACAGAAGGCCTGAAGTAAATAAAAAGATAAGAAAATATGCTCACAGATATCAACAGACACCTGCCTTTAAAGAAAAAAATAGAAAACGTTTGAGATTACACAGGCAGACACCAGAATTTAAAGAGAAGAACAGAATTTTAGCAGCAACTAAGTATAGAGAAAAAAGAAGGCTTTTTTGGAAAGAATATGGAAAAAGACCCGAGGTAAGAACCAGAATTAGAGAGCGAGATAAAGCAAGAAGATTAACTGATAAAGAATTTCTTATTGCAGATAGGCTGCGTCGTTCATTAAATCACGCAATGACTAAATACTCAAAAACAGGTAAGATAATGAGTTCAAAAAAGTATGGTATTGATTGGAAAAAAGTAATAGAACATTTAAAACCCTTCCCAGAAAATCTAAAAAGTTTTGAAATTGATCATATAATCCCACTACATTTATTTGATTTAACAAACTTGAAACAACTTAAAAAGGCATTTTCTCCGGAAAATCTTCAATGGTTGACAAAAGAAGAAAATCGGAGAAAAAGCGGTAAGATTGTTTAAGATAAGAAAATTTTATAAACATGTTAAGTATATTATTATGTTAGGAGGTAACTAAAATTAACCAGTGTGTTCATTGCGGAAACATGTATGAAGATGCAGCTCCTGAGCTGCTAAAGGGGTGTAGTTGCGGCAGTCATTTTTTCTTTTTTGTGAGAAAAAAGCAGTTAGAAGAGTTAAAACAAAAGACTATAGAACTAGAAAATGTAGATAAGAAACAAGTAGAAAGAGATGTTAGAGAGATGATTGGATTAGAAGAGGAAAAGGAAGTCCCAGTGATACTTGACTTAGAATCTATTAGACTTACTGGGCCGGGAAAATTTGAAATAGATATAGTTAATTTATTTTCAAAAAAAAGACCTTTGATATTTAAGTTAGAAGAAGGAAAATATATTATTGACCTTGCTTCGACTTTAAAGGTTTCTTTAGATGAAATAAGAAAGAAGATTAAAAGACCCAGGGAGTAAATATGAGAAATAAAATAAAAGAGGTTTTAGAAAGACAGATTTTGCTAATCAAGCCAAGTGAAAAAGAAAGTAAGGAAATAAATAAGGAAGCTGAGAAATTTATCAAAGAGCTGGAAAAAAAGATTAAAAAAAGAGGCATTAAAGCAGATGTTTTTATCGGGGGAAGTTTAGCCAAGGGCACTATAATAAAAAAGCAAAAACATGATATTGATGTTTTTATCAGATTTGATAAAAAATATCCAGATGAAAAGATTTCTAGTATGCTTGGAAAAATTGTAGCAGGAAAGAAAATACACGGAAGCAGAGATTATTTCCAGATTAAAAAAGGAAAGATGATTTTTGAAGTAGTCCCAGTAGGAAAAATAACAAAGCCAGAAGAAGCGAGAAATGTCACTGACTTATCTTATTTTCATGTTAATTATATCAAAAAAATGATGAAGAAAAACAAAAAGCTGGGGGGGGAGATAATGCTTGCAAAGAATTTTTGCTATGCTCAGGGTTTTTATGGTGCAGAGAGTTATATTAAAGGATTTTCAGGTTATGCTTTAGAATTATTAACATGCTATTACGGAAGTTTTTTAAAATTCATAAAGGCTGTAAGAAATAAACAAAAAATTATTCTTGATCCTGAAAAATTTTACAAAAATAAACAAGAAATACTGTTGGAATTAAATGAAGCAAAATTACAATCTCCAATAGTTTTTGTAGACCCTACATTTAAAGAAAGAAATGCTCTTGCAGCTTTGAGCCAAGAAACTTTTGGAAAATTCAAAGAAACATGCAGAAGTTTTTTAAGTAATCCAGATAATAAATTCTTTGAAAAAAAAGATTTAGGAAAAGAACTAAAAAAGAAGTATAAAAATCTCATAGTTATAGAGGTAAGAACAAGCAAGCAAAAAGGAGATATTGCAGGGAGCAAACTAAAAAAATTCTCTGACTTTTTAACTAATGGGCTGAAAAAATATTTTGAAATTAAATTTAAGGAGTTTGAATATGATGATGAAAAAAATATTGGGAAAATTTATCTTTCTATTATCCAAAAAAAAGATATTATTAGAGAAGGACCTCCAATAACTTCAGTTGAACATCTTGTTAGGTTTAAAAAAAAGCATAAAAACTGCTTTATAAAAAAAGGCCAGTCTTATGCAAGAGAAAAACCCCTAACTATAAACAAATTTTTAGAAAATTTAAAAAAAGAAAAAAGAACCAAAGAGATGAAGATAACAAAAATAGAGTTAGTTAATATTTCTAGTGTTTTGAACAGCCCTTAACAACAATGACATTTTTTCATTAAGAGCGTTAGAACACCTTTGCCCATTTTCTAATTCTTCAATTGCAAAAGTAATTGAATCAGCTAAATCCTCATCTATTATTTTTGGTTTTAGTACATTTCCCTTTACTGCGCTTTCTAATCTTTGGAAGTCAAGACTCTTTTTAGGTAGAAGTTCAGCATTCCTTTTTCTAATAGAAATCCCATATCCTCCTGTAATACGCTGACCTAGATAAACAAGTAGGCTATTAAAATCTTGAACAATATAAACATCTGCCATTTTTAGCTTATTTCTACTTTAATGAAAACTTTTTCTTCAGCCTCTTTTCTGTCCCATACTCCGACAATTTTATATTTAGTATTTTCAGGTATTATGAATGTACGGTTTGCTCTTTCAGTATTTCTTTTTGTTGTTACACCTATTTTTTTAAACTTTGCTTCTAATCTGCTAATGGCCTTTTTCCTATCTTTTTTATTTACAGAAATATCTATAGAGTCTGATCCAGCAACAGAAGCAATAGGATCTCCTAAAATGCATTCTGCCATTTGTCCAACAATAGTGTAGTCAATAGCTTCTTTATAACCTTTCATAGGAATACTTAAAGAAGGGAGGACTACTTTCCTTAAAGTAGAATATGCTGAAGCAACATTTCCTTTTGCCATTTTTTTACTTCCCCCAGGCTTTTTCAAATAAGTGGGAAAGAGAATTAACAAAAAACTCAGAATTTATCCATACTCCTAACTCTTCATCATCTTTTGAGTTTTGAGAAAGCAAAAATAAGATTTGTTCTTTATCAACAGCAAAAAATCTGGAATTAATATCCAGTTTTTTAGCATTAATCTTAAACTTAATGTTTATTTTTTTGATTTCAGATTCCTCTCCAGATAAAGCTATTTTTGTGCTTATCTTTCTCTTGTTCAAGTTATTGAATAAAGAAGAGAATATTCTTGACCTGTCATTAATTTCAGAAGTTGAAGTGCAGATTATAGCTTCTTTTTTAGCAGATTCCAAAATCTCTTTTAAATGATTGAAAATATTTGTTTTTCCTTTAATGGCTCCACTTAAATTATTGTGCTTGACTGGCTCTATTCCTGTATTGTAGAGCTCTTCAAGTTCAGCATATTCTTTAGTTTCTCTTAAATTTGAAAGCATTTTTACATTTTCACTTGCCTTGTTTAGAGTATTTGTTTTAAGTTTTTCTATAACAGTAGTTGGTTTGACTGCAATATATTTGACTGGTTTTCCTAGTTTAGCTATTGCAAATCCTGATTTTTCAAGAGATTCAAGAACATCATAGGTTCTGCTTCTTGGAACACCAGAAATTTCGGCTATTTCACCTGCTGAAGCAACGCCCCTGCCTAACAAGGCAAGCCAGACTTTAGTTTCATAAATATTTAAATTGAAAAATTCCTTAATTTGCTTAACAAGTTCTGGTTTAATTATCATTTTATTTTTGGGGTCTTATATAAAAAGCATAATCTACTGGGTTAAAAGTAATTGTTAATTCATTATTTTGACAATACTCTAATACATGTGTATTAGCTTCTTTAAGAATATCAAGCCAGGATGCTACCTCTGTTCCTTCTATGTTTGTTGGAAGATTTGCTAATTTAAAATCTAGGTGTCCTGTCTCTCTTATTGGAGAAGTGAGTGTAACATTACTAAAACCATCATCGGCTAAGATATTTCTTAATTCACTAAATGCATTTTGGCTTATTCCCATGTTATTTTTATTAAAATTATTTATTACTAGCTTTAAAGAAAATTCCTTTATAAATCTTTCTATTTTGTTGTTACTATATAATTAGAACAATAGAAAGGTTTAAATATTTTGAATTTTTTATGAGGCTAGATAAGATGCAATACTTAAAAATTTTAACATATTTTATTGTATTTTTAATAGGTTTTCTTAGCTGTACACTTATTGTTTTTTCTGAAATAGAAAAACCGCTTTTTATTGGAGGCTTGGGCCTTATTTCTGGGTCAAAAGCTCCTAGTAACTGGATAAAAGAAAACCAGATTCATATTTATGAAAATGCCATTGTTATTGACATAGAAGGAGCATCTATATCAAAATATGCCCCTACAGGAAGTATGAGGCCTGTATTAGATAAAGATAGTAATGGTATAAGAATTGTTCCAGAAAACCCTGGTCAGATAGAGATTGGGGACATAATAACTTTTGAGCAGAATAGTCAGTTAATTGTTCACAGGGTTGTTGATAAAGGCAGAGACGAAGAAGGAGTATTTTTTATAACAAAAGGTGACAATAATAATGTCACAGATGGAAAGGTAAGATTTAAAGATATTAGATATGTTACTATAGGGGTAATTTGGTAAATGGTTAAAGAAATCAGATGTCCTGAGCTGATTTAGAAACTGCTATAAAAGGAGCAGATAATATTTCTTGTATATATATTTCTGGCAGGCTTGATGATAAACTGCTCAGAGAAAATTTAGCAAAGAAATTTAGTGGGGAAGCACTAGAAAAAGAATTTAGCAGAATTAAAAAATTATACAAGGCAGGCAGGGCATATGCTAAAAAGTTTGCAGAATATGGTTCTAACCCAGAGGAAGTCTTAGATAATATCAAAGCCCATTCTAAAAGATTCAAGACATGTTCAGCAGGAGTAACAGGATTAAAAGTAAAATACAGTAAAAGAAATTTAAAACATTTAACAGATAAAGAGATAGAATGTTTACAATACTTTGGATTATTAGAGCAAAGCCCAGCTAATTAACATTCCAATAAAAATTCCTGCTGTTATGAAGGGCATTGCAGGATAAAATTTTCCTTTTCTTGCTGATATGAACAAGGCAGCTAGAGCAATTGTTGCACATGCAGTTATTAATAAAGAGGAAATCAAGCCAAAAGCATTAAGGAAAAGACCAGAGGCAATTATTGGGAAAATAACATCTCCTCCGCCAAGAATAGCTAGAGAAACTTTTATTTTTTTCTTCTTTAAAATTTTTTTAGGAATCTCTTTTTTCTTATATTTTTGTTTGAGTGATTTAAAATGTTTCTTTTGTTTTTTACCAAGATAAGGAACAAAAAAACCAGCAAAAAATTTCAGTTCATTAATTTGAAATTTTGCCATTTTCTGCATAAATCCTGCATGCCAGACAGCATATATATCATATGCTGAGATTAATATAAGGAAGAAAACTATAAGCCATAATCCTATAGAGCCCCAAGAACTAAAAAGAATAACAAAAACAGCAGCTATTCCAGGATATATCATTAGTTCTGTAAAATTATGAACAACTAAATTCCTTTTAAAAACCTTGAAAAAGGCTAAAGGCAAAGCAATTAAGGCTGCTATAATATCTGGGTAAGGAAGTTGAAAATAGATAAATAAACTGTTGAATGTTATTCCAATAGCTAAAATAACAACTACAAAAAACCAGAGGCGTAAAACTGTTTTTAGCTTGAATTTCATTAATAAAAACATTAAGATAACTGCAATTACAAATGCGAAAATAATTGAGGAAAAACCTTCAGCTGGTTTTATATCTTCAGGGGGCTGCATATTATACGGAAGTTCTGGCCCTGTTATATAAGAATGTACAACAGCTAATCCAATCAGCTGGGTTATTAAAAACATAGCCAAAAGAGTCAGTGTTATTTTCCATGCGTGTTTCATTGCTTAAGACACCCAGCTCTTAAAGCTTCAACTTCCCTTAAAAACATATTTGTGTACCTCCTTTTCATCTTATATCAATTTATAGAAAAGATGGTTTATAAAATTGATGTATTTTTATCTTATCCTAATCGTCTCTAAATTTCTTGGGGCAGAAGTCTCAATTCTGTTTAGTTTGTATAAAGTAGAAGCAAGGTCAAGACACTTACTTGCTTCTCCGTGGTTAATTAGAACTCTCTTTGGTTTTGGCTGGCATCTGTTTATAAAGGCTAATAGTTGATTTCTTCCAGAGTGGGCTGTTAATCCATCTATAGTATGAATTTCTAAATTAACTTGCACATCTTCTTCTTTACCCTCATTTGTCATTTTAATCTCTTTAAGGCCTTCCTGGACCTGTCTTCCTAAACTTCCTACACCCTGATAACAAACAAAAATTATACTGTTTTTTTTATTATCAGCAAATTCTCTAAAATACTCTACAGAAGCACCTCCGACTAACATACCAGAAGTTGCAAGAACAATGCAAGGGCTTCCTTCAACAACTTTTTTCCTTTCTGCTGGCGAACCAACTCTTTTGAATAGTCCAGAAGAAAAAGGATTTTTGTCTTGGAAAATCTGGCTTCTTATATTGCTAGATAAAAAATCAGGGTATGCTGTGTGAATTCCATTAATATCCCATATCATTCCATCTATATAAATTGGAACCTCTGGCAATAAACCCTGTTTAAAAGCATCTTCAAGTATTAACATGGTTTCCTGTGCTCTTCCTAATCCTAATTCCGGAATTAAAACCTTGCCTTTTCTTGCTATTGTTTTCTTTATAGCCTCTATTAGTATCATTTCTGACTCCTTTCTTGGAGGAAGAACATCATTTTTACCCCCATATGTAGCTTCTATAATTGCTGTTTCTAATCGTGGAAAAGATGTTATAGAAGAATCTAACAATCTTGTTTTTCCAAATTTCATATCCCCTGTATAAAGTAAGTTGTGAAGACCATTGCCTATATTTAAATGAACCATAGCACTTCCTAGAGCATGGCCTGAATTATAAAAAGTAAGCCTTATATCTGGAGCAATATCAGTAACCTCATTGAAATTCAGGCAGATGCTGTGTTTAACCATTTCTTTAATATCTTTTGAACCATACAATGGCTGAGAGGCTTTTTTATAAGCAACTCCTATATAATCTAAAGAAAGTAAAGAAGCAATATCCCTTGTAGGAGGTGTAAAATATACAGGACCCCTGTAACCCATTTTGAACAATAGAGGAACTAGTCCACAATGATCAAGGTGTGCGTGACTTATAATTATGGCATCTATTTCTTTAAGGTCAAATTCTGAAATGTCAAAATAAGGAAATTTTTCTCTATTTTGAGCTGCTACATCAACACCACAATCAATCAGTATTTTTGATACAGGGGTGTGCAAAAGTAAGCAGGATCTTCCAACCTGTCTTGCCCCCCCTAAAAATGTAAGCCTTACCCACTCTTCTATTTTTTCAGGATTCCATTCTCTATAAATCTTTTTACCAATAGAGTTTAGAAACTTTTTCCTGTAACTATTATTTTCATATAAAACTGCCCTAATATTTTCGGTTATTTTACTTGGGATAGCAGGACTTCTTTGCACTTGAGGAATCCACAATGTCTTTTGTTTTATCTCTTGTAAAATTGCTCCTGCTTTGCCTATAACCATTCCTGGTTTCTTGGCTTCGATTATAACCGTACTTCTTTGTATATCAAAAATTATATTTGTTATTTCTGCTTCTTTTGGAATTATATTCCTAATTTCTTTTTCTGCATTTTCTTTTTCTACTAAGATTTTAGAGTCTGCCCTTAATTCAATTCTTTTCTTAATGTTGTTAACAACTTCTTTGATTTTTCTTTCTCCTTCTTTAAAGAAATTCTCATCATCTGTATAAAGAACTATATTTGCTCCTTCAAAATTAGCAGAGCTTATACATTTTGGCAACTCGCTCTGGATATTTTTCAGAATATCTGGCATTTTGTTTTTTTCCTTTTGTTTTTGACGCAATCTTTTAAAAAAAGATTGCCCAGAATTTTAAATAAAATGATTATAATTTAAACATAATTTGGTTTGATCTCTTTTTCAATAACTGGCTTTATGCCCTCTTTAGTAACAGCAAAAACATCTATTCCAAAGCCGCTTCCAACATCTCTTTGTGTTGAGGATTTTATACATTCTAAAGAAAGTTCTGTAGCTTGTTTAGTTGTCATGTCTTTATTATATCTTCTTTCTAAAAGGCCGAGAATAAAAGGCATACCACTAGAAAGATTTGCATCATAATCTTTAACTTTATTCACTGTTCCTGCTGGCTCTATAGTATATAATTCAAAAGAGCCGTCTTCATTATAGCCTGCAACTAAAGATCCTGCAATAAATGGAATCATAGACATCTGCCTAATATTCCGGTAAGCGAGCATGCCAATAAGATTTGCTCCTTCTTTAACTGTTGGTCTTTGCTTGCTCTTTAATTGTTTGAGCCTTAATTCTGCTTTGACTATTTTTCTGAGCATTTCTATATCTGAAGAAACTCCTGTTCCTGCAAAAATAAGATACTCATTGATTTTCGTTAATTTTTTTGTGTCTTTACTAACTGCAATAGTCCCTACTGTGCTCTGTCTGTCTGCTGCTAAAACTATTCCATCTCTGCACACAATTCCAACTATGCTTGTGCCTGTTTTAAGAATGTTCTTCTTTAAATCTTCATCCATTTTAATTGAGAACTATTTAACCTCTCAAAGAATTTACAATAATAATTAGAAGATTGGGTTTATAAAGTTTTTGATTTTTATCTCTCAACTTTTGTAACTCCTGCTTCTTTCTTGAACTTTATGATGTTTTCTACAAAACTCTCTATCTTAGCTTCATGACTAACTAGGATAAGTTGTGCTACTTTTAACTGGGAAAGAACATCTCTTATCTTATCAAGTTGTGTTTCAGAAAAACCATCAGTCGGCTCATCAAGTATAATAAGGTCTCTTGTCTTTATCCTGCTTAATAAAGAATTAATGACTTGATTTAGAGCGAGCCTGTAGGCAAGAGCAACAGCAGTCCTCTCTCCACCCGAAAGGCAGTTATAAGAAAGTTCGTAATCTTGCTGCTCAATTATCGGAGAAAACTGCTCATCTAATCTTACAGAAAGAGATTCTGGAACAAGAACAGAAAACCATTCTGAAAACAACTTTGAGAATTCGTCACGAAGTTTTAACATGACATTTTTTTCTGTAAATAAAATTAAATTCAGAAATTTACTAGTAATCCAGTCTTCAAGCTGTTTTAGATAATCTAGTTTCTTTTTTAATTCATGTTTTTCTTGGATTTGCTTGTTTATATCCTGGATTTGTTCCTGAATGAGAGAGCTTTCTTTATTTATTTCAGCTACCTTGATTTCCTGCTGTTTTTCTTTTAGTCTTTCTTGTTCAAGCTCCTCCTGTTTATTTTCAAAAAGTGGAGTGAATTTTGAAAATTGCCCAATGCTCTCCTCAAGAGTTTTTATATGTTTAATTATCATTTCAATGTCCAAATGAATCTGCTTTTCCCTTTTCTCTATTTCTTGTATATTTTTTTCTTTTTCCTTTATATTTTGCAATTTGATTTTTTTTATTTCCTCTTCTGATTTTTTTTGTTCAAGACTAAATGTTTGTTTTCTCAAACTTTCTAGAGATTCTGAAAGCTGTAATTTTTGCTTTTCTATATCTTGAATATTTTGATTAAGTGATGCAAGCTCAGAATCTATTTTCTGAAAAATATTATTTTTATATTCTTCATTGACTTCCTGAAGGCAAGTAGGGCAGTTCTTTAAGCGGGATATTTTTTCTTTAAGCTGTTCAGCTTCTTTTTTTCTTTCCAGCAAAGAGTTTAACTTACTAGAGATATTAATAGATTCTTCTTGTAGGTTTTTCTCTTGTTCTTTATTTTTTGCGATAGCAGAAAGAATCTCCTGAAATCTGTCTTGATCGAAAACAAGTTTTTTCACATCCCCTATTTCTTCTCTTAGCTTTTGCATCTGTGTTTTTAGCTCAAAAGAAGAATCTTTCTTATTTATTAACATGATGTCAGCTTTTTCTTTTTCTTTTTCAAGATTTTCTTTTTCTTTTACCTTTCCTTCTATTTCTCTTGCCTCTTCCCCTATTTTCTTCCTCTGTTCTATTCTTTCCTGCAAGACCTTGCTTTCTTTTTCTTGATTCTCTTGCAACAAAGAGAGTTTTTCTTTTTTTTCTTTTAGAGTTTTTTTTATCTGTTCTATATCTGCTAACTGGCCCTCTTTGTTTCTTATTTTTTCACGAAGTTTGATTGTAAAGATGCTTATGTTTTCCCCTATTCTTTTATACTTATCTATTCCAAAAATATGACGCAGTGTATTAAGCCGAGTTTCAGCTGCTTCTAAAATTATCTGCTTCATTTCTTCTTGGGGAGTGTAAACAGTAAATTTATATAGAAGATTAGTTTTTTTAGCAAATTCGGTTGGGTAATTTAATAATCTTAACACCCTATTCTTAATTTCAGTTACACTCCCTTCAAATTTTTCATTATCTACTATTATAGAAGTATTCTCCTGGCTTATGTTCTTCCCCCTCTTTAATACCCTTTCTAAGATAACAGACTTACCGTCTATTTCTAATTTAAGGGTAACGCGGCCTTCTTGCTTACCATTTTTCAATAAAGAAGACCCTCTTTGACTTGGTTGCAGACCAAATAAAGCAAATTCTATTGCAAGAAGAACAGATGTCTTGCCTGCCCCAATGTCCCCTGACAATAAGATTGAACCTGCAGGAAACTCTATCTCCTGGTTTTCATAACTCCTTATATTCTCTAGTTTTATTTTTTTAATGAGCATTTTATAAGTCTAGGATTTTGTTTATTTCAGTTAAAAGGCGAGATTCAAAAACTGCTTTTTTCTCATCTTCCTGTTTCTCTAAATTAAAAGAGTTTATTAAAGGAGTAATAAATTTATTAAATTCAGAGGAGTTTTCCTTGATGAAAGTCTCAATCATTGCTTCTTCTATCTTATCTATATCATCTGTCTCTATTTCAATTTCCTGCTCTTCTGTCTTAAGCTTACTGGTATTTTTTAACAGCACATAAGATTTCTTTTTTTTAGCTGTTTCTTGTATCGCCTGGAACTTTATATCTGAAGTTTTTCCATGCTTTATCTTTCCTTTTAATTTTAAAAGAACAATTTTGTCCTCTAAATCTTCTTTTTCAAGTGCAAAAATAATCTTGTCTGTTGCTGTCAAAGCATCTTCTATTTCAATTTCTATAGACAAGATAGGTTTAAATTTAATCTCTTTTTTTGTTAACTTAACATAGCCATTAACATCAATGATATAAAAACTCCCTCCTTTAAGTTCATCTAATTCTTGGAAATTATTTGGAAATATTGGTCCTGGATAAACCAAATACTTATTGTCAGCAAGAGGGTATTCATGTATTAAATGCAAATGCCCCAGGGCATAATAATCTGCTTCTGGTAACTTTTCTATTGAAACAGATTCTATTGGGAGGTTCCCTTTAGCTGATTCCATTGTTGTGTGCAACATTAAAATTTTGAAATTATTTGTTTCTTCAAGAAAGATTCTTCTTAAATCTTTTACTTCTAATCCTGATTTTTTCCCAGGATAACCATAGATTGATACCCCTTCATGATTTCTTGCTTTTAACATTATTTTATTCTCTTGCTCTTCAAACTTACACATCTGGCAAAAACCTGCTTTTTCTAAAACATCTAGAAAAGTTTTACCAGAAACAGAATAATCATGGCTTCCTGCAATCATATAACACTTAATATTGACATCTTTTAATTTTTTAAATTCTGAGAAAGTTTCTTTTAAAATTTCTATTGGAGGATATGCAGAGTCAAATAAATCTCCTGAAAAAAGTATGAAGTTTACATTCTCTTGAATGCAAATTTCAATTGCCTTTTTGAAACTAGCTAAATTCAATTCCTGAAGTTCTGGTTGGCGCCAAGAACCAAGATGACAGTCAGCAATATGTGCAAATCTCATTTTCTCTTTTTACTTTTCCCTACAAAAAACCGAAAATAAGCTATATAAAAATAATTATAATAGAGAAAATACTTTAAAAATCCCTTTAAATTATCTTCTTAATTCTATAATGAATAATTCTTCAAAAAATAATTTCTTTTTGCTTAATAATTTCATTTTATAACCTAATTCTTTTGCTTTTTTATTTATAATTTTAGGCTTACTTAATGAACTATAAATCAGTAAAACCTTTCCATTTTCATTTAAATAATTTTTAGCTTGTTTTAAAAATCTAATAATTGTTTCATAACCTTGTTTTCCCCCAGTTGTATCTTTTTCTTTATCGTATCTATTGGAAGGCAGGTAAGGAGGATTGAATACAATAAGATCAAATTTGTTTTTGATATTTGAAAAAAGGTTTGATTTTATAGCTTTAAATCCTTTTTTCTTTAATAACCCAATAACAGACTTGTCTACATCTGCAGCCAGTATATTATTAAAGCCTAATTTTCTGCAGGTTTCTGCCTGAATTCCTGAACCTGTTCCAAGGTCAAGAATAATAGTGTTTTTATCTTTATCTTTCAGGTATTTTTTCAAATTTTCTGAAAGCGAGTAAGAATCTTCTGCTGGGGCATACATTTTTATATTTTTAACCAAACCAACTAATTATTTTATCTCTAAAAATAAAGGTCAAAATAAAAACCGCAAGAAGAAGAACTAGAATTATAGAAAGCAAGATTATTTTTAAATTTCCTTTTAAAAAAGACTGTTTTTTTGGTTTTTTAATTTGTGTTACAGTTGCTGTTTGTTGACTAGTCGGTTGTGCTGGAGCCATGGGCCTTTGATATGCTACTGGTTTTGCTGGTTGTACTGCTGTTACTGGTTCTGGCATACTTGCTTTTTTTTGAACAATAACAGAACCAGAATGTATAAAATTAGAAGCTTCTTCAACTTCTTCTGTACTATAACCTGCAGAAATAAGACTCTGTTTAGTGTCCTCAAAAGAATAGCCCCTTTCAAGAGAATTTTTCAATGCAGCAACTATATCTTCTCTTACCATTTCTACCTCTTTTTTATCTTCTGATAATAGTTTTTAGTTATTATTAAACCTTTGTTTTTAATTCTTTATAGTATTATTTTCTGACAATCCTGCATAATATGAACTGTTTTTCCAAGTTTATAGCCTAATTCAGATGCAAGCTCTGCCATTGGAGTTAATTTAGCTAAATCTCCATGAGCAGGAATTATATGTTCTGGATGCATCATAGTTATAAAATCTCTCAAATCTTCTCTTGCTGCATGACCTGAAACATGGGCATCTCCAAAAATTCTAACCCCTCTCTTTTTTAATCTTTTTTCCAGCTGATTTCTATTTGAGACAGTTATTGGGGTTGGAATAATTGAAGAGGAGAAGATTACATGATCCTGGTTCCTAAAAGAAAAGGGGAGTTCATTCTTTGAAATTCTCTCAAGAACACTCCCAGGCTCACCTTGATGACCTGTGCAAACAAGTAAATAATTAGTCCTGTTTTTGTTTATTTTCCTTAAAGCAGATTCTACTTGTTTTCTATAGCTAAGAAGCAGTATATCTTGATAAAAGGGGCAGATTTTTACTTTTTGGGCAGCAGAAACATATTTGTTTAGACTCCTCCCAACAAAAATGATTTTTCTTCTAAGTTGTTTACCAAAATCCACAATGCTTTTTAGTCTAGCAATATGAGAAGAGAAGGTTGTTATAATAATCCCAGATTTTTCATTGGAGGTAGTTAACATTACATCTTCAAGTAATCCTCTTGCTATTTTTTCACTTGGCGTTTTCCTTTCACTGCCAGAATAAAGGGCATCTACAATTAAAACTTTAACTCCTTCTTTAGCTATTTCCTTTAGTTTTTCATAATTTGGTTTTTTTCCTAAAATAGGGTTGTTGTCAAATTTGAAATCATTTGCGTATAAGACAACACCCTCTTTTGTGTGTAAGGCAATCATAGAAGTTTGAGGGGTAGAATGAGTAATATTGATAAAATCAACAAGATATTTTTTATTTTTGCCTTGTAAAGTATAAGAAGAATTTGGCTGAACTACTTTTAGCTTGTTCCTTAGCATTATGCCTTCATCTCTTAACATTGTTTTTAAAACTTCTATAGTAAAAGGAGTTCCAATAATCTCTGCATTATATCTTTGTGCAAGATATAAAACTGCTCCAATATGGTCAAGATGAGCATGGCCTAGAAAAATTGCTCTTACCTTATTTCTTAAATTAAAGCTGTCTAATAAGGTATCTTGGGGTATGGCTCCTATATTTCTTAATCTTTTCTCAGTTAATTTTTTATTTCTTTCTTGTTCTTCTAATTCAACAATTGCAGGCAGGAAAAAACCCATATCAAAAATAAAAACATCTCCTGCTATTTCCACAGCTGTCATATTCTTGCCTACTTCACTAAATCCCCCAATTGTGTAAACTTTCATTTGTAAACCTCTTTTCTATTTATAGAATAAAAAGATGGGGGTTTAAATATCTTGCGAGAGAAACATTTTTAATCTTTAAAAATAAGTTCTTATATGAAAGTTGTCAGAAAAAAGAGGAAAAAAATTAAGATTGAACATAATAAAAAATTATTCTGGATTATAATCTTTTTATTGGCAATTTTGATAGTCTTAATGTGGTTTAGGGGCAGGAATAGGGAAATAGACAATGGACTGGTTGTAAATGAAAAAGAGTGTGAAAAAGACGAAGATTGTGTTCCTGCAACATGCTGCCACCCAGATTCTTGTACAGTGAAAGAAAAAGTTCCAGCGTGTAAGGGAGTGATGTGCACATTAGATTGTTCAGGCCCATTAGACTGTGGAGCTGGAAGTTGTGGATGTGTTAAAGGGAAATGTGAAATTATCGAAAATTAAAAAATGAGGAAAATGTTTTTTGGATTAGTTATAATTATTTTTTTACTTGCTAGTATACTGTTTGTTAGCTCTGTTCAAGAGAGTAAAGAGAAGATAAGTGAGGAAGTTTATGAACAACTAGAAGAGGCTTATGAGGTGAGAGTTATTGTAAGATTAAAAGATTCTGAAAAATTAAGGTTAATTAGGACTAATTCTAAGATAGAATCAGATAAGGAAAAGATTAAAGACGCGATAAAAAAAGAAGTCGGGGAAGAAAATGTTAAGCATGTTTTTGATGATTATATTGCTGTTGAAGTTTCAAAAGATGAATTAGAGAAGTTAGACAAAAATCCTAATGTTGAATCAATAATTATTGACAAGCCTATTAAGGCATTTTTACAGGACTCTGTTTTATTAATTAATGCAATAAATGTCTGGTCTTCTCAAATTTCTGGAGTTAATATAACTGGAATTGATGAAACTATTTGCATACTGGACACAGGAATAAACTTTTCACATCCTGATTTAATTGGGAAAAATAAAACTTGTATTATTGATTGTTTTGAAAAGACGTGTGTTGAAAATTGTTCTGTTGCAGATGATTATGGACATGGCACGCATGTAGCAGGAATTGCTGCAGCAAGTGGGGGAATTGAGGGAGTTGCTATAGGGGCAAGTTTAATTGGGGTTAAGGTTTTAGGTTCTTCTGGAAATGGAAATACTAGCGACCTTGATGCAGGAATAGATTGGTGCATTAATAATGCTGATGCATATAATATTTCAGTTATTAGCATGAGTTTAGGAACAGAAATGCCTGATTTATATGATGAATATTGTGATGGTTCTGAGCCAACAACTACCCCTAGAATAAATAATGCAACTTTATATAATATCTCAGTCATAGCAGCTACAGGAAATCAGAATAATATTACTCATATTTCTTCTCCAGCATGTATTAAAAACGTAACTGCTGTTAGTGCAACAGATAAAAGTGATAATATTGCTTCATATGGCAATAGAAACAATTTAACTGATTTAGTTGCTCCAGGCGGAACTTCAGGAAATAAAATTAATTCTACAAAAGCAAGTGGGGGATATGAAGGAAGGTATGGAACAAGTATGTCCGCCCCTCATGTTGCAGCTGCTTTTGCTCTTATTAGACAATTTTTCAGACTGCAAAATAACAGTATTTTAACTCCTGTAGAAATTAAAAATATCTTAAACAATACAGGAGTTTTAGTAGATGATTCAGCAGGAAGTGGTTTAAACTTTTCAAGAATTGATAGTTATTCTGCTCTTATCTCTTTAGATGAAACTGCCCCAGAAGTAGGACTAATTTCTCCTGCAAATGCTACAATAAGTGCTAATATGAATCAAACATTCTCTTGCAATGCTATTGATTTACGGCTTTCAAATATAACTCTTTATTTATGGAATTCGACTAATGATTTGATAAATCGAACAACATATAATATTACCGGAATATCAAATGAAACTTCTTTTAATCTTACAAATTTAATTTATGATAATTATAAATGGAATTGTCTTGCAGAAGATGAAAAAGGAAACTCTGCTTTTTCGGAATCAAACTATAGTTTAATCATTAGCCACTTTAGTATCACTCTTAATTTTCCACTAGATGGCTCTATAGAAATTCCTACTTCTCCTGTATTAAATATAACTTCTTATAATTTAAATGATGATGCTATGAATGTAAGTTTTTATGGAAGAAGCACAACAGGTGGAGATAACTGGACATTAATTGCACTCCCAGATACTCAAAAATATAGTGAAAGTTATCCTGCTATTTTCAATAGTCAAACATGGTGGATTGGAAATAATAAAAATTTACTCAATATAAAAATGGTTGTGCATGAAGGAGATATTGTAAATGCCTATACAGACCTCGCAGAATGGAATAATTCAAATATTAGTTTAACATATCTAGAAAACCATAGTGTTTCATGGACTGTAATCCCTGGAGACCATGACCATCAAACATCAAGTGATCCTGATAGTTCTACAGCTAATTATTATCTATATTATCCTGAATTAAGATTTAATCAAACTTGGTATTGGGGCGGGGATTATAATAATAATACAAACAATTATCAGCTAATGCCAATAGAAGGAGATAATTATATTTTTATTAATGTAGATTTTTGCCCTTCAAGTGATGAAATAACATGGGTAAATGATACACTTACTACCTACAAGGATAGAAAAGCTATACTCACAACACATGCTTATTTGAATGATACTGGCTCTAGGTGGGATGAAACTGGTGATTGCGGTAGATATAGTGGGAACACAAGTTACATATGGCATGATTTAATCAAGAATCATAAAAATTTACAAATAGTTTTATGCGGGCATATGCATGGCGGTCCTAGTGGCAATGATGGAGAAATTAATAGAACAGACAACAATTTATATGGAAATCAGGTATACCAAATGCTGGCAAATTATCAAGATTGGACTAATGGAGGAAATGGTTATTTAAGAATTTTAACTTTTGATCCAGGTGCAGATAAAGTTTTTGTACAAACATATTCTCCATATTTGGACACTTATCAAACTGACGCAAATAGCCAATTTAACTTTGATTATGAAATGAGCAATGGGTCTTTTGGGAATATAGGAAATGTGACGAAGGTTGTAAATGGCTCTGATGCTACTTACACTTGGTCTAACCTAGATGCAAATACAACATATGAATGGTACGTTAATGTTAGTAGTGGAGAAAATTCAACAATAAGTATAATATGGGATTTCACAACAACAATAGAACAATCACCTCAAATAAACAGCCTTCCCCCTTCTGGCGGAGGAGGCGGAGGAACTTCATATAAAATTTATATTCCAACAGCTGAAGAAATAAATATAGGGTATACTAAAGAGCTTGGAAAAAATGATAAAATAAAATTCACATTAGATAATAAACAACATACTTTAGCAGTTAATAACATAGAAGGAAATTACTTTAATTTAACTATTGAGAGCAATAAGATAAATTTAATTCTAAACATTGGAGAGAGCAAAAAATTAAATCTAAGTTCTGAAGCTTATTATGATTTATATGTCAAATTAAATTCAATTGAAAACAATAAGGCTAATATTACAATAAAAACAATTTATGAACTCGTATCAAAACCAACAAAACAGGAAAGTGAAGAAAAAAGTGAAAAAACTGCTAGTGAAAAAGACAGCAGTATAATAAAGGATACAATTAAATATGCTTTAGTTGTTTTAATAATAGTTATTGTAGTTTTATTAAGTATAAAAATACTAAAAGGAGAAGATAAGAAAAGGAAGAGAAGAAGATGAAATCCTTGAAACCAAGTCATAGAGAAAAGAAAAGGTATATTTTAATAGAAGGAAAAGATGCGGATGAGAAAACAATAGAGAGAATTATCTTAGATTATGTAGGAGTTTTAGGTTATGCTAGAGCATCCCCTAAAATCATAAAAAAATCAAAAGAAAAAATCATTTTTGCCATAAACAGAAAAGAATTAGACAATATAAGGGCAAGTTTCCTGCTTTCTGGGAAAAAAATACAGATAAAAAGGGTTAGTGGCAGTTTGAAAAAACTGAAATAGTAAGGTTTTTAAATGCACAGTTCTTTTTGTTTTTGGTAGGGAGGAAATTAAATTTAACTGATTATTCAGTTCTTTTAAAGAGATAAAAATGGTAGAAATGCCTGTAGATATGCAACATCAGATGATGGGTTATGATAGAGCTGCAACTATGTTCTCTCCAGATGGGCACATCTTACAAGTAGAATATGCAGAAAAAACTGTCAGACTAGGCAGTGCAAGTATAGGAATTGTATGCAAAGATGGCGTTGTCATTGTTTCTGATAAAAAAGTTAAATTAGATAAACTCCTTGTTCCAGAATCTGCAGATAAGATTTATGAAATAGATGAACATATAGCAGCTACAGCAGCAGGATTTTGGAGTGATGCAAGAATTTTGATAGAAAGATCTCAGATTTTGGCACAACAACATAGAGTTACTTATGATTCACCTATAGATATGGAATCTGTTATCAAAGAAATAGCAAATATAATGCAGGCTTTTACCCAGTATCCTGGAGCAAGACCTTTTGGTGTTCATGTCATGATAGCAGGGATAAACAAAGAACCAGAATTATTTGTTAGTGAGGTTACTGGAAACTATACTGCTTTTAAAGCAACAGCTATAGGAGAAAATGATGAGAAAATTAAAGAAAGTTTAAGAAAAGAATATAAAGAGGATATGACAATAGAAGAAGCAACAAGGCTTTCTTTAAAAATATTTAAGGATATTTTAGGCAAGAATTTCAATATAGAAAGGTTTGATGCGGGTTATATTGAAAAAAACACTAAAAAATTAAAAAGAATTTCAGGGGATAGATTAAAGAAATACTTGAGGTAAGATTATTACTTATTGAAAATGGATGTTATAGCTAGAATAAGGATTAAAGGAAAAGATTATGAGATTTTAGTTGATATGGATAAAGCATTAGCATTTAAAAAAGGCCGACTTGGGAGTGTAGCAGAGGTTTTGAACATTGAAAAAATATTTCATGATTCTAAAAAAGGATTACATGTGTCAGATGCAGATTTAGAAGAAGCTTTTGGGACTTCTAATATAAACGAAGTTGCAGAGAAAATAATTAAACAAGGAGAAATTCAGATTCCAAAAGAATACAGAGATAAAGAAAGAGAGGGCAAGAAAAAACAAATAGTTGACTTTTTAGCAAGACATGCTATTGATCCTAGGACAGATAAGCCACATACAGCAGATAGAATCTCAGCTGCTATTGATGAGGCTGGAATAAGCATAGATAATAAGCCTATAGAACAACAAATTACAAAAACTATTGAAAAAATTAAAGCTATCTTGCCAATAAAAATACAGACTAAAAAATTAAAGCTAAGAATCTCTTCAGAGCATACTGGAAGAGTTTATGGTTTATTGTCAGAATATAAAGAAACTGAAAAATGGCTTTCAAATGGCGACTTAGAGTGTATAGTTTATATACCAGTAGGCTTACAGGAAGATTTTTATGACAAACTAAATGCAATAACTCATGGCTCTGCTATAAGTGAAGAAATTAAGGAAGAGTAAGATGATATCAAAACAAGAAAAAGAAGAAAAAAATGAAAAAGAGAAAAGAGAGATTGTTGTTCCAGGAGAGATTATTGTATCTGGAGAAGATTATTTACCAGGAGAATGGACAGAAAGAGAGGGCAAGAATATTATAGCATCAAGATTTGGTTTAGCAGACAAATCCGGGAGACTTGTGAAAATAATCCCGCTTTCAGGAATTTATATTCCAAGAAAAGGAAATGTAGTTATTGGAAAAGTTCTTGATATAACATTTAATGGATGGATTATAGATACAAATGCACCTTATCAATCTTTTTTATCAATTATGGAATGCTCAAAATTTGTAAATAAAAATGACCTTTCAGAATGTTACAGTATTGGAGACATGATAGCAGTTAAGGTTTTAAGTGTAAAAAGAAAAGGGATTGATCTAACTGCTAAAGGAAGAAATTTAGGCAAGCTAGAGGGAGGAATAATTATACATATTAACAGCAATAAAGTTCCAAGAGTTATTGGGAAGGAAGGAAGCATGATTAATTTAATTAAAAAAGAGTCAAATTGTGATATTACTGTAGGACAGAATGGGATAATATGGATTAGAGGAAATAAAATAGAAAATGAACTTTTTGCAAAAAAAGCTATTTTGTTTGTTACAGAAAAATCTTTTATTGAAGGATTAACTGAAAAAACAAAAGAATGGCTGGAAAAAAATAAAAAATCAAAGGAGGAAAAGTAAGGTGGCATTCACAAAAAGACCAGATGGAAGAAAATTTGATGAAATGAGAGAAATGAAAGCTAAAGTAGGGGTTGTTCCAAGAGCAGATGGTTCAGCTTTATTTGCTTTTGGAGATACAATAGCTATAGCTTCTGTTTATGGCCCTAAACCACTACATCCTCAACATTTACAAGACCCTGAAAAAGGAGTTTTGAGAGTGAATTATGATATGATTTCTTTTTCTGTAAATGAAAGAAAAAGGCCTGGACCTTCTAGAAGAGGTCAAGAGATTAGCAAGGTTACAGAATGGGCTCTTGCTCCAGCATTAAAAATAGATAATTTTCAAAATACAGTAGTAGATGTTCATATTGTCATATTGCAAGCTAATGCATCTACAAGATGTGCTGGAATAAATGCTGCTGCTTTGGCTCTAGCCCATGCAGGGGTTCCTATGAAAGAACTTGTCTCTGCAGTTTCTATTGGAAAAGTGGATGATAAAATAGTTATTGATTTAATTAAAGAAGAAGAGGATTATAAAGAGGGAGAGGGCTCAACTGATATACCTCTAGCTTTTTTAAGTGAAAGCGGAAAAATAACCCTTCTTCAGTTGGATGGTAAAGCCCAGACTAAAAAATTAAAAGAAATTATTGAGGCTGGAAAAAAAGCTTGTGAAAAAGTTTATGAATTACAGAAAAAAACATTAAAAGAGGTTAAAGGAGAATAAAATGGATGTTCCAAACTTAACAAAAAAAAGAATAAAAGATTATTTAGAAGCTGGAAAAAGATTTGATGGAAGAAAGCTTTTGGACCATAGAAATATAGAAATTGAGCCCTGTGTAAGTAATAATGCTGAAGGAAGCGCAAGAGTCAAAATGGGAGATACAGAGGTTATTGCAGGTGTTAAAATGGGCCTTGGAGAACCCTATCCAGATCATGAAGATGAAGGAACAATGATGACTACAATGGAACTTCTTCCTTTAAGTTCTGAAAATTTTGAATACGGGCCACCAAGAATAAATGCCATAGAAACAGCAAGGATTATAGATAGGGGAATAAGAGAGAGTGGTTTAATTGATTTTAAAAAATTATGTGTAAAAAAAGGAGAAAAAGTATGGACTGTCTTTATTGATTTATACTCTATAAATGATGATGGTAATCTTTTAGACGCAGGCGCTCTAGCTGCAATTACTGCTTTACTAAATGCAAAAATTCCAAAATATGATGAAAAACAAGAGAAAGTTGTTTTTGGTGAACTTACAACTAAAAAGCTTCCTTTAACAAAAGATATTCCAATAACCTTTACTTTCCATAAGATAGGAAAAGCAATTATTTTAGACCCTTCTAGAGAAGAGGAAGAGGCTAGTGATACAAGACTCAGTATAGCTTTATCGCATGGCAAAAAAGAAATCATGGTCAATGCTATGCAAAAAGGCGGAGAGGTTCCTTTTTCACAAGAAGAAATCATAAAAATAATAGATGCTGCTGAAAAAAAATATAAAGAAATTGAAAAAGAGCTTTTTGATAAAATAGAAAAAAATTTAAAAGCAAAGAAATAAAGAAAATTAAGATGGAAACAGTGTTTTCAAAAAAATTTGCAAGTGCATTAGGGGGACTAGGTGTAAGAGAGAGTGCTAAGGAAGGTATTGAAGGAAAAACAAAAGTAATTGATATTTTAAAAAACCCAGTAGAGTTTATTACATTAATTAAAAGATTAGGTATTGCACCCTCAAACTTTATACCTTATAAAGTAAGTTTGTCAAAGTCTAAACACTTTATGCTAGAAAAATTAACTCAAGAGGGATATGAAAGAGTCTTGGCTATTGGAGGATATAGTAATGGTTTAAAAAGAGCACAAATGTTGGCAGAACTTGGATTTAAAAATGGAATGGCTGCTCTTTATCCTGAACTCAATGTCTCAGATTTGGAAGCCACACATAATTATGAAATGTCAGGAGCATTAGTTTAAAATGATAGAAAAAATGCAAGAAAAGTTTACAAAGTATGAAATTGCAAGAATTCTAGGAGCCAGAGCTCTCCAATTAGCAATGGATGCTCCTGTACTCTTAAAAATAGATAAGAAAAAATTAGAAGAAATTAATTATGATGTTCTAAAAATTGCTGAACTTGAATTTGAAGGAGAAGTACTACCAATAACAGTCAAAAGGCCTTTTCCTTTAAGAGGAAAAGAAGAAATACAAAAAATAAGTAAAGAAGAAGCAGAAGAAATAGAAAAAAAGAAGGAAGAGGAAATGAAGAAAGAAGCTGAAGCAGAAGATAAAAAAATCGAGCAGAAAAAGAAAATTGAAGTTAAAAAGATAAAAGAAGAAGGTGAAATCATGGAGCTGGCAAGGCCAGAAGATGAGATTGAAGAATCTGTAGGTGGAGTTGAAGAGGGAATTTAATTAGTTAAATAACGCGCTTTAATTTTTTTAAGATTGTTTTGTTCTTTAAGTAATTCATTTAATCTTTTATCAATTAAATCAATTATGTTGAGTTCATAAGAAAATTTTTCATTACTAAAGTGTTCTTCAATTTTGTCTCTTGTGAAAATAGCATAATCAAATCCCTTGCAAAAAGGACTGCAATAATTCGCATATTCTATTGATTCTCTAACTACTTTAACTGCCATTTCTAAATCAACAGGTTTTTCAATTCCAGTTTCTGATGCATATAAAAAAGGGAACTCAGAAGTCTCTAAACGATACCTTATATGTTGAAAGGCATAGGGTCTTCCACTGCCCTTTACAAAATATTGTCTTGTTGTTACGACTCCTGTTTTGGTAATTTCAAATAATTTAGGTTCTCCCTCAAATAACTTTGCGAATAAATATTCACTGAGTACTGGATGATAATTTCTGTCCCAAAGCGCTATGCTAAAAGGCCCTGCATTAACTGTTCTTAATTTCGCAGTATGAATATCAAAAATCCTCCTTATTTCTGGAATATGCTTGGCACACAATCTTTGATCTATATTAAAATGTCTTTTATAAATTCTTAAATATTCATTTGCTAATTCTTTTGAACATCCTATTGGAAAAAGTATTTGTTTTAAAAGAGAGTCTTCTTTTAAAAAATCCTCAGTTTTAAGAAGAAGCTTACTAATTTGATTATGTGACTCTTCAGAACTTCCTGTATGTGCCAATACCCTTTTATCATCAGAAGTTTGAATTTTTCTTGTAGGGCTGAGTTTTACTTTATCAAGACCTTTTTCTTGAAGAAAATGAAAAAAATTAGATATGGAATGATAAGGATTTTTTACAATATGATTTATGCAACCCCTAATTAATCTGTCGTCGCTAACAATCGATCTATCAGAACCAACAACGACTGCCTTTTCCCCTACAGTAGTTTCTAATCCTACAATTACGGTCATAAATGCATATTAATTGTAAATTTAAAAGAATTTATCTTATAGAGTATATATTAATAGATTCTTTATAAAACCTTAAAAACCCTTTTTCCCTCGTATTTTCATGAAAATACAAAAGATTGGTGCAAAAAGAATACTGAATTCTAGGAGGGAGCCTACTATAGAGATTTCTATAGAAACTGATAAAGGGGTTTTTATTTCAAGTGCACCAAGTGGCAAAAGCAGAGGAAGGTTTGAGGCTAGACCTTATGTAATAAATGTGCAACATGATATTGATTTTATTAAAAGCCTAAAGCTAGAAGATCTTAACAGCTTAAATCTGGGAAAATTTCAGGATTTAAAAGACGTAGAAGGGCTTGTTGAAATGAAAATAGGTGCTAATAGTTTATTTGCTCTGGAATCTTCAATCTTGAAGGCTCTCGCAGCTGAACAAGGAAAAGAATTATGGCAGTTTCTTTCAAAAGGGAATCTAAAAAAGCTCCCTTTGCCAGTTGGTAATGCTATTGGTGGAGGGGTACACGGCCCTACAAAAGGAAAAAAAGCAGACTTTCAGGAGTTTTTATTTATAAGCAGAGCTAAGAATTTTTTTGATAGGGTTTTTATTAATAAACAGGCTTATAGGATAGCTTGTGAACTTTTAGATGCAAGTAAAATTAGTGATGAAGGTGCTTGGCATACCTCCCTTAGTAATGAAAAAATACTGGGAATAATGAGCATTATTCAACATACTATTAAAAAACAATTTGGAGAATGGATAGATGTAGGGATAGACCTAGCTGCCTCAACATTTTATACAGGAAAATTTTATAACTATAAAAATGAAAGGCAAAGATTAAATAAAGAACAACAAATTAATTATGTTACTGAATTAGCAGGAGAGTATGGTTTATCCTATATTGAAGACCCTCTTGAACAAGAGGATTTTTATGGTTTTTCTGAACTAAGTAAAAAGACAAATAGTTTGATAGTTGGAGATGACTTAACTGTGACAAACTTAACAAGGCTGAAAAAAGCTACACAAAATAAAAGTATTAATGCCCTTATTGTGAAACCAAACCAAAATGGTTCTCTTTTAAAAGTTAAAGAGATTTGTGATTTCTGCCATAAAAAGGAAATAAAGATAATTTTTTCTCATAGAAGTGGAGAAACTTTGGATAGCACTATAGCTGATCTTTCTGTAGCATGGAGGGCTGATTTTATTAAAACAGGTATTTTTGGCAAAGAAAGAGAGGCTAAGTTGAAAAGAATAATAGAGATTGAGAAAAGTTTGTAAAATGAACAAAGATCCTTATTTGAAAAAATTTATTCTTTATTGTAGAAAAAAGTTTGATAATCTTGCTGCAGTAGTGATTTGTGGTTCATACGGTTTAGATTATTTTAATAAGAAAGAAAGTGATTATGATATAATCATTATCTTTAAAGATAAGGTTCAAAAAGGAAAATCTTCAATTAAAAAAATTTTTAAAAGAATAGATCTTCATTATTTTTGTACGTTGAATTATCTTTCTAAAAGGGGTGGTGCAGAGCACTGGGCAAGTTATATGGCCTTAACTAAAACTGGCAAAATTTTATACAAGACAGAAGAATATGATAAATTTTTAGAAAAATTCAGAAAAAAAGGCCCTCTTGAAAAAACAAATATCTCTGCTTTAAAGAAAAAAATGAGATATGAAAAAAATGTTTTAAATAGATTAAGAAAGTTTAAGGCATTAAAATGGGCCTTCTTATCAATAAGAAAAAGACTCTCACTCTTAAATTATACAAAAAACAGAAAAAAGATTTGGGAATTTAAAAAAGTTTTATTGAAAAATAGAAATTTTTTTACAAAAAAGGAATTAGATTTTTTGAAAGAATTAGAGAGAAAAGTAAAAACAAGGAAATCGAACTTTAGAGATTATGACAAGAAAACTTCTTTGGAAATTTTAAGTAAAATAGACAAAGAATTGTTAAGCACTTATAAAACCAAATATTTATAAATCAACTTCTTCTAAAAATTCCATCATAAAATGCCTAGAAAGAAAAAAACTGAAGATAAAAAAGAGAAACTAGAAGTAGAGAAAGCTAAAAAAATTGAAGAAATTAAAGAAAAAGCTAAAAAACTAGAGGCAGAAATGGAAAAAGAAGAAAAAGTTGAAAAAAAAGATGTGAAAGAAGAGGTAATTGATAAAAAAACAGAAAGATCTAAGAAAACTCTTTTTCCTTTAGATGATTATGTTAAATATAGTGCTCATCTCGGAACCAGGGCTGTAACACCTAATATGAGGCAGTTTGTTTATAAGAGAAGAGCTGACGGATTGGCTGTATTGAACACACACTCAATAGATGAGAAACTAAAAGAAGCTGTTGAATTTTTAAAAGATTTCACACCAAAAAATATTTTTTTAGCGTGCAAAAGAGAGGTTGGATGGAAAGCAGCTAAAAAATTTTCTGAAGTTACTGGAATCAGGGTTTTTACAAAAAAATATCCTGCAGGGATTATAACAAATTCCCAATTAGCTGATTTTTTTGAAACAGAACTTGTTATAATATGTGACCCTTGGCTTGATAAAAATGCTTTAAATGATGCTATTAGAGTTAAAAGACCTGTAATTGGACTATGTGACACAAATAATCTAACAAGAGGGATAACTAAGATAGTTCCCTGCAATAATAAAGCAGCAAAACCAATTGGATTAATCTTATATCTGCTTGCTAAAGAATATTTAAAAGCAAAAGGAGAAAAGGCAAAGTTAAATATAGAAGATTTTACTGGTGAATTAGAAGAAAAGAAAAAAGTTGAAAAAGGTGCTAAAGAAGGGGTTTAAGATTATTAAAGAAGGTTAGGATTAAATGAAGAGAGTATTTGTTTTTTGAGATTTCCTTTCTTGGTTAATATGTGAACTTTTTCATGCGGGCGAGATCTCTCGTATTTTTTTGAATCCAGTTCCAAATGTTGCCATGCTAAAGAATCTTTTTCAAATATATTTTTTGCTGAAGATTCTTTTAATTGTACAAAATAATCATTTGTTAGATAGTTTCTTTTTTGAGAATTTTCGAAATGAGCTTTTGCAATACTGAATGGGAATAAAAATAAAGATCTTAAATCTAAGGCTTTTCTTAGTTGTTTTTCTGTGGGGTATTTTTTTTGAATATCTCTTCTAATTGAGTGATAAACAAAAGCATAGAAGCGTCTTGAATTTATAATATCATCAAAAGCATATAATTGTTTTTCTTTGATTACACCACCATTACTATAAGAAGATGATTTTACTTCTACGCAAAAAGAATAATCTTTTGAGGTTAAATCTGGAAAAATTCCTTTAGAATGTATATCTGTTCTATTTAGATTAAATAACTGCATGACTTTTTGTTCAAAAAAATCTCCGATAACTAATCTTACATTATACATTGTTTGATAGATTTTTAAGACTATAAAAAGATTATTGTAATGTCTTAACTTCAATCTTTCTCGAACCTATCGATGTATTTATAAAATAGCTTTTCTATTATATATTATGAAAAAGCTATATATTATTTTAATTGTAATTTTAGGAGTTGTTCTTGCGGCTGGAGCAGTTTATTATAAATATTATTATCCTTATTCTGGAGATGCCCCTCAGATAAGTGAAGAAGAATTAAGCTGTAAGGCGTATTATGGTTTTTATAATCAGAAAAAGCCAGGCACCCCAGATAACTGGGTTTATGAAAGCGCAGGAAGAAGCTCTTTATGGCATGCTCCTGATTTTGATGGTTCAATAATAGATTGTGGAGATGAACAAAATGAACCTGTTTCTGATGAGAATCCTCCTGATCAACCTTTAATTGGAGGATGTGCAGGAGTGGCTCTTGTTCATCTTCAAGAGTGTTGTGACAGATGGGCAGCAGAAAATGGAATTGCCCATATAGCATGTGCTGGTGAGTGGCAGATTAAAGACAATAAATGTGCTTGGGTATGTATGTAATTATCGTATAATTTTTACCGAAACCTTTATAAATCTACTAAAATGTTAATTTTTATAAAATGTTAACTAGAATGAGTGCCTTAATAAATACTCAAGGTTAGGGTATGATGTACAGGCAATGTTCTAGTAATTTTTCTCGTTAATTCCAAACTTTTTAAAAACAAGTTTGACCAAAAAATGGCTAAAACAATAGGAGGATAAAGTGTGTTATATGGTTAAACCATATTTTTATAAATCCAGTTTATCCTGCTGGCGGCTGCGGCTATCTGGCCTGCATTTAGACATGCAAGTCTCTCGAAAGAGGGCGAACTGCTCAGTAACACGTAGCTAACCTACCCTTAGATCAAGGATACCTTCGGGAAACTGAAGCTAATACTTGATAAGGGATATTTTCTGTAATGAAATATCCTTGAAATTCGAGTCTAAGGATGGGGTTGCGGCTGATTAGGTTGTTGTTGGGGTAAATGCCTAACAAGCCAATAATCAGTAAGGGCTCTTAGCGGAGAGGCCCTGAGAAGGAATCTGAGACACTATTCCTAGCCCTACGGGGTGCAGCAGTCGGGCAAATTTTGCAATGCGCGAAAGCGTGACAAAGCGAGCCAGAGTGTTTCTCTTATTAGAGAAACTTTTGTCAGCTGTAAAAAGGCTGACGAATAAGGACTGGGCAAGACCGGTGCCAGCCGCCGCGGTAATACCGGCGGTCCAAGTCGCAGCCATTATTATTGGGTCTAAAACATCCGTAGCTTGTTTTGTAAGTCTCCTGTGAAATCTTATATCTCAAGTATAGGACGCGCAAGAGATACTGCATCACTAGAGACCGGAAGACGTAGCGAGTACAATCGAGGTAGTGGTAAAATACGTTAATCTTGATTGGACTAACAATGGCGAAGGCACGCTACGAGGACGGATCTGACAGTGAGGGATGAAGGCTAGGGGCGCAAAACGGATTAGATACCCGTGTAGTCCTAGCAGTAAACACTGCACACTAAACATCAGTATCTCCTCGAGAGATATTGGTGCTGTAGGGAAGCTGAAGAGTGTGCTACCTGGGAAGTATAGCCGCAAGGCCGAAACTTAAAGGAATTGGCGGGGGAGTACCACAACGGGTGACGCGTGCGGTTCAATTAGATTCTACACCGTGAACCTCACCAGGAGCGATAGCAGAATGAAGGTCAGTCTGAAGGGCTTACCTGACACGCTAAGAGGAGTTGCATGGCCGACGTCAGCCTGTGCCGTGAGGTGACCTGTTAAATCAGGTAACAGGCGAGACCCGCGTGCATAGTTGCTAAGTGCACACTATGCAGACTGCCTTGGTAACAAGGAGGAAGGTGCGGGCTACGTTAGGTGAGTACGGCCCGAATCCCCTGGGCGACACGCGCGCGGCAATGCTATATTCAATGAGATGCAACTCTGAAAAGAGAAGCTAATCCCATAAAGTATAGCTTAGTTCAAATTGAGGTTTGCAACCCAACCTCATGACGATGGAATCCGTAGTAATCGTTCGTTAGCAGCAAACGGTGAATAAGTCCCTGCTCCTTGCACACACTGCCCGTCAAACCAACCGAGTTATGTCTTGGTGAGGCTCGTTAGAAACAAGCCTTGGCATGACAAGGTAGGTTAAGTCGTCACAAGGTATCCGTAGGGGAACCTGCGGATGGATCACCTCCTAAAAATATATTAATGAGGAAAAAGGATATTGCCTGTCCTAGCTAACATTTATGATTAATAAGAAATCAATGGAAGAATCAAAATGACAATGTATGGATTATATAATAGTAAAGGAATATTAATTAGCACTACAAGTGATTTTGATATTTCCTCAATGACATTCCAGTTATTAGCACAAGGCTATGTTGAATTAACAGGAAAGGTTTTAGAAAAGGTAAAAAATGCACGTAACAATCTTGTATCGCGGTTGCAAAAAGACATAAGATAAGTAAAAGTGCATGTTTAAACAATAACCTTTAAAAACCAAAACAGGCTCGATAGGATATTAGGCTTAACCCAATATTTAGGAAAAGCTTAATAAATAAAACCGTCAGGTTGTCTTTATAGGGCCTGTAGTCAAATGGTTTACGATACCTCCCTTGCACATGTAAGGAACCAATGTTCCTTGACAGTCAACCTCCTTTAAGAGGTTCAAGACTGATAATACATCAAGAACGGAGGAGGCCCGGGTTCGATTCCCGGCAGGTCCATTCGTTCTGAATGGATTAAGGAGATTAAAATGTCAGATGAATATAAAATGATAGATGAAGTAAGAAGACTCTGTAGAGTCTATAGAAGACAGAACAATTCAATTACAAGAAAAAAATTAATAGCAATATCTAGAGGCAGAAATAATGGAAGCATTAATCTTGTTGGAGAAAGTGGAGCTGATAGAGATGAGGCTATTACAGCTCTTGCAATGACTATTGGGGGTCCTTGGTAATCACAAATATCATGTTCACAATATTCACATGAAATTCCGAGAGGAATTGAAACATCTTGGTGAGCCAGCTTTTGGCTTATCAGACTGAGGATAATATTCAATGAAGTAAGCAGGCAAAGATGACTTAGTCTTCCTTTTATACTGTTAGACGGATAGCTTGGTTTGAGTTATGATGAAGGATGTGGCAAGCTGCAAAAAGTCTGAGCGAGGTGCAAGTAGCCTTTGAACTCAGAATTTCCAAATGCGTAACGTTCTCTTCTGAGAATTCTAAGCAGAAGGTCTACTCCGGGAATTGAAACATCTTAGTACCGGAAGGAAAAGAAAATAATAATGATGCCCTTAGTAGCAGCGAGCGAACAGGGTATAGGGCAAACTGAATCTCTCTCGAAAGAGAGTAAGAGATGTGGTGAAGATAAGTAACTAAGTTGATGAGCCAAAATTCTCTGGAAAGAGATACCTTAGAGGGTGATAGTCCCGTAGGTGAAGTCGATATGTTGCTCTTCAAAAGAGTAGTGCCTCTCGAATTAGAGGCATGAATATAGTAGGATTAACTACTAACCCTAAATATAAACTCAAGTCCGATAGCGCATTAGTACCGCGAGGGAAAGCTGAAAAGTACTCTTAGCAGAGAGTTAAAAGACTTGAAATCTAACAGTTACAGTTTGTTACTGCTTTACTCACTTTTTAGTGAGGAGGGCTGTAACGTACGTTTTGAAAAACGGGCCAGGGAGTTTATTTAAGTGGCAAGGTTAAATTCTCAGAATGAATCCATAGCGAAAGCGAGTCTGAAAGGGCAATAGTCACTTAGATGAGACCCGAAGCCAGGTGATCTATTCGTGAGCAAGGTGAAGTTCTCCGAAAGGAGAATGGAGGCCTGAACCGTTCCTACGAGCATGTGGTCGGATGACTTGCGAATAGGGGTGAAAAGCCACTCTAACCTGGCGATGGCTGGTTCCTGTTGAAATATGCCTCAGTATAGCTCTGTTTTTCTTGTTAGGGAGGTAAAGTACGGATAGTTTGTGCAGAGGAATTTTCCTACGGCAAACATTCCAACTCAGAACTTCCTAACTGTATTAAACAGGAGTGAGGGGCGCTGCGTAAGGTGGTGTTCCGAGACCCGAACAAGGGAGACCATGGTTAAGGTCCCAAAATTCATGCTAAGTGTATCAAAAGGTGTCTTGAACCTGAGACAGTAGGGATGTAGGCTCAGAAGCAGCCACCATTTAAAGAAAGCGTAACAGCTCACCTATTGAGGTTCAGGGCCCTAAAAATGGACGGGGCTAAGCATGATACCGATACCGTGGGCATGTTCTTTTTGAGCATTGTGGTAAGCAGGCGTCTTTTTTGCATAGAAGCTTTTTCTAAAGAAAGAGTGGAGCAAAAAGGAATGAGAATCCTGGTGGAAGTAAGATCAGATCTCTCTGAGAATGAGAGATGTCGTAAGGGTAAGGTTTCCTCGGCAATAACAATTAACCGAGGGTTAGTCAGCTCCTAAGCCATACCTTAACTGAATATGGCAATGGACAACAGGTCAATATTCCTGTACCTTGTAAGTTTGTTTAGTGCACGATTTTACTTTAGGATAAGTATACTTTCGAAAGAAAGTCTGCATAAAGAAAACTGTGGATCGTAATGATTAGAAGCAGTTGAATTTTTGTGGTGCAAATTATTGATTCCAAGAGTCTATGAAAAGGTTGTGCATAAAGATTACATGGCTGTACCCAGATTCAACACAAATACCCTAGCTGAGAAGGCTAAGACATGAAAGTTTAAACTAGTTAAGGGAATTCGGCAAATTAGCCCTTTAGCTTAGGTAGAAGGGGTGTCTATCTTTGTTTTTTTAGAAATAGGAAAGCATTGGTAGATCTCAGTAACAAAGATGGTTCGACTGTTTACCAAAAACATAGCCGATTGCTAATCCGAAAGGACTTGTATAATCGGTGAAACCTGCCCAGTGGTGGTGTCTAAAACTGCTTTTCAAGGCAGCTAAGGTCCATCAAACGGCGGGCCTAATTCCTGAGGCTCTTAAGGTAGCGCAATACCCTGTCGTCTGAATGGCGACTTGCATGAATGGTTCAACGAAATTGTCACTGTCCCTAACTAGAAACTTCCGAACTCACTCTCTGGTGAATGTGCCAGAGATACCTAGTGGGAAGCGAAGACCTTGTGGACCTTTACTGCAACTTGTTGTTGTAGCTTTACGTGAGATACATAGCATAGGTAGGAGCGTCGATGTTTAGCTTTGGCGAAAACGGAGCACCAATGTAATACTACCTACCTTTTGTAAAGTTGCTAACCCGTATGGGGACAGCAGCAGGCGGGCAGTTTGGCTGGGGCGGCACCCTGTAGAAAAGATATCTATAGGGCCCAAAGACAAGCTCATCCGGGTTGGAAATCTGGAGTAGAGCGCAAGGGCAAAAGCTTGTCTGACTGTTTTTCGAAAAGCAAGAAAAACAGGACTGAAAGGTTGGCCTAGCGAACCCACAATGACTTTTAATAGGTCATGTGGATGACAGAAAAGGTACCCCAAGGATAACTGGCTGGTCGCGCCCGATAGTTCAAATTGACGGCGCGGTTTGGTACACCGCCGTCGGCTCTTCCTATCCTGGCTGTGCATAAGCAGCCAAGGGTGTCGGAGTTCACGCATTAAAAGGAATCGTTAGCTGGGTTAAGATCGTCGTGAGACAGATTGTATGATATCTACTAGGTATGTTGTTGTTTGAGTGGAACGACCTTCCAGTACGAGAGGAACGGAGGTTGGAAGCCTCTGGTGTAGCAGTTGTTATGAGCAGGCTGCGCAGCTACGCTTTGAATGGATAAGCGCTGAAAGCATCTAAGCACGAAGCCATCCGCAAAACGAGACAACAAAGGCCCACGAAGAAGACGTGGTTGATAGAGTTGGGGTGTAAGTTTTAAGGTAACGAGAAATTCAGCCCGCAACTACTAAAAGCTTTATTTGAAAATTAAGTCATCTTTGCCTGCTCTTTGTTATCTATTCTTTATAAGCTCTGCAAATGTGCTCTTGTCATCTATACAGTCACTCATTTTTATTGCTTCTCTTTATAAGCTCTGCAAATGTGCTCTTGTCATCTATACAGTCACTCATTTTTATTGCTTCTTCTACAGTAATTCCTTGAGCTACAATATCATCAACATTTCCACATTCTTTATACCATTTATTAAAGTCTGTTTTACTATTAAAGCATGCTGCAATTTTTGTTCCACTGTTTTGAAGGACAACATAATAATCTCTTTTCACAAAAATAAATATTCTCCCAACTTAAATAATTATCCTTTATCACAATCATTTTTATAAAGTATCTTTCCATTTTAATTGTGTCCAAAAAATTATCAAATCAGGTTGAAGAATATTTAGAAGACTTGACTTTTTACAGACAACAATTTCAAAAAGATTATTTTAAAAATGGGGAGATTAATAAAGATTGTCCGCATTCTATAATAGTCCGCTATTTTTTCTCTGCTTGGGAATTTTACAAAGCAATGTTTGATAAGACAGGACATGAAGTTTATAGAGAATTGTGTGAAACAATGAGACTAAAAAGCTATATGAAAAAGGTGAGACTCCCATAAAGCTTAAAAACCCTTTTTTCTCTTAATTTATGTAAGTAGGGAAGCTAACTTTCGGGAATCGAGTTAATGACTCAATTGATATAAAATGATCAAGATTTCTGAGGAAGGTCCGCCCATCTGTAGACAATAGTTTATGACTTTCATAGAAAGTAGTCATTGTCGTAAGACAATTGTCGTGAGGCAAAGCTCTGCCACAGAAACGCCACAGCTCTTGTGGAGTAATGAATCATGCGAGGAACTTAGAAACAAGAGATTTGATGAAACGAGTATCTTGGCTGATGCAAGGTCTTGAACCGCATAGTAGGATGTTAGCACAATTCGTTCACATTTGTGAGAATTGACAGAAGGTGGCCTATCCCTGCTTACTTTTTTAAAATATATTATATAGTAGAATAATATTTTTATTTTTCTTCACTATACTGAATATATGGAATTGGATAATAGAGGCAATTATTATGTTTTTTCCTTAACACCTGGGGGGATAGACAGATTAGGTTCTTCAAAATTAGAAACAGACAAAATTACATTAGTTGTTAGTGATAACCTTAATGAAAAAGTAGATCCCAATACTTATCCTAAAAACTTACCCAGAAACCAGGCTTCTAAGATAGAGTTTAAAATAAGTAGAGAAACATATGAATTCTTACAAAAAAACAGGCAAGTTACATGCATAGGAAAAGAGGTATATGTGCTCCTGCAGGAGAGCAACCTTCTATACAACTACACATGATTTTTTTACAAACATTTAAAAAATAATCTCTTCTCTATTTTCTTATGGAGCTCTAGCTCAGTGGGAGAGCACATGGCTGAAGATGTAAGGAACCAATGTTCCTTGACAGTCAACCTCCTTTAAGAGGCTCAAGACTGATAATAACATAAGATACCATGATGGCGGGGTTCGATTCCCCGGAGCTCCATACAAACTTTTAAAAAAGACAAAACCCTCAGTATAATATAAAAAAAGAGGAAAATGAAAAAGACAGCAGCTATGGAACTTTCAATTGGAACTATTGTTATAATTGTCATTGCAATAACTATGTTGATTATGGGCATAGTTTTTGTAAGAACGATAATGTGTGGTGCTTTAGGCTTAAC